>Ga0131853_10008444_pt1 | contig 18774 bp, 9 predicted proteins | sample TergutLab28metaG_FD_92764 | JGI IMG/M metagenome (GOLD analysis project Ga0131853, IMG submission 92764) | Labiotermes labralis P1 segment gut microbial communities from Petit-Saut dam, French Guiana - Lab288 P1 (version 2) (version 2) | ecosystem: Host-associated > Arthropoda: Insects >...
AATAATAAAATTCTAGTAAGATACAGAGGTTTCTTTGTTGCGCATATTCAGAGCACTTTATGCAGTATAAAATAATAAAATTCTAGTAAGATACAGAGGTTTCTTTGTTGCGCATATTCAGAGTATGGCTGTACATACCTGACACCATCTAGTCTTTATCAGTAGCTACCAGCAATTTGGAGGAGTATGCTACTGATGTGTCACAATCCCCAGCCCATTCCTACTGGTATGTACTTGGTTCTCTCCATCTCCTCCTCACCTCCCTTTCTGTGGATGACCACATTCCAGCAGCACAACATTCCTCAGAAATGCTGGTACACACCAGGAAGCCTTTATTGTGTCACAGTCCAGATAATCATAATGAAAACACAGAATGTTATTTGGATTTTCAATATGACACTGAATATGTGCCTACACAACTTACGAGTACATTTGTATGAACAGTGGAAGGGTTATAGGACTCTGCAGCAAAGGATACCGCGTTTACGAGTGCATCAGTTTTGATACAGTGCCAAGCACATGACAGCTGAGAACTGTGCTCTTGTGGGTTGTTACATAGCGAATATTGGTAATTTCTTACCTACATTTCAGGACAACCTATCAATGGTAAAATTACCGCGTGTAGGACCATGGATTAGCACTGGACTATTGACACCATTTAGCCCAGTGTATCCTGGCTTTACATGTGGTATTTGTACCATGCAATAGTATTGGGCTATATCTTCCCTCCTCTATTGTTTTGTCTTAGATTACACATTTTTTAATCTGATACCTTTTTCCCTTCCTCCCACTGTGCTCATGAGAGTGTTCTCCTGTCTCACTATCACACAGGTTAAAATTCCTTCTGTCCAGCTACACTGACTACCATGCTTCCCTCCATTCAACCCCTTGCATCAATCCTACTGGTTGACACCATACTACCGAGACATTTTCACTACCCACATTCTTCCCCGTATAAACTCCATTCTGGGGCTACAGGGTTTTTTTTGGATTCCTGAACCCTGAAGATGGGACTGAGAGGTCAGCCCGAAATGTTGGTATGAAATTACCACTACTCGCTGCCTAATAACCCAAATGAGCGCAGTTCTCAGCTACGTCGTGGCAAAAGCCTGAAATCACGCGCATGACAGTCATTATACAAAGTGTTATTCCCATGAGCGTACTGTGACATGTCACAGCTCAGTCAATCCAGGAACAGGATATGGGCTGGGTGACTCGTTCAATTTCAGGCAGAGGCTTGATTTATCATTCGTCCACCACATCCAGCCAGTATCATTCCTGGGACTGAAATTAATTTTATCTAACATGCTGACTAGACTAGGTTCCCCTTTCTCCACCTGAAGATGGAGACAGATCCAGCCTCAAAGTTTTATAAGTTTCTTTGGCCTTTGGCAATTCCAAAATTTCAGTCATTCCTATGACACCAGTATAAAATTTTCTGAAAACCTAGTCAGAGGTAATCAAGCTGTTACATGGAGGGAGGCAGATGGACAGTAAAGCTGGTAAGATCCACTTAACTTCTCATTGTAGACGTCAAAAATGTCTCTGTTTTTAATGATGATGTTGCAGCTAGATGATTATGCATCATGATGCATATAAACTGGACTAGTCTACATTCTGAACATCGACATTAGACATATTAGACTCAGAAATCTTGAAAAAAAAACTGTAAAGAAATGAAAGTGATCCAAGACATGAACAACAAGAAATACAACCAATGTTGTCAGGCAGCCAGTATATGTAATATACATACTTCCTAAATGTTACCAACCATCCTGACAATCATGGTAAGTAAATACGTTCGTAGAAATTACTTAAAGTAACATTCTGTAATTCACTTTTAGTACATGAAACTGCTTCTGATTTGTGAGATACAATGAATATTCAGTACATTTCAAATGGAAACCAAATGATTACCAACTGGTGAACATTCAGGCCAATGAATTAACCCTTTTCATGCTATACACATGCTACTTTGCTTGAAGAATTACCCCTGCTTGTCTGACTTTAGTTGGCATTGAAAAAGCAGTGGAAGTAATACAACCTGGCATCTACCACCTATTAACTTCTTGTGGCTCTTCTACAACAGAACCTACATGTTGACACGTAACTGTTTGCTCCTTTAAATAAAGGCCTGCACGGAAGATGTTAGGTATCTGTTAAATACTGGCTACATACAGACAGACAAAGGCTCTCTTGTTGCCTTCAGCAGCTGGAATGCATGTTGGGTGAATGAATTATTCACTGACAAGTCAATGAAGATAAAGTTGGTGACGCTCTTTCTGTTAAGGATATAAAAGAAAAAAAAATGATTCCCTGTTTCGTTCAGTCCTACAGATAAGTAGGCACAGTTCAGCAGCTTGACCACAGGTCAGGTGATAAGGCTGTAAAATTGCTGTCTTCTGGACTTGCAATGCCACAAAGTCTATTACAATTTACTGGCATTTCAGAGGACAGTACTGTGAGGAACTAACACCTCAAATACACTGGGGAGCACTGACAGAGCCTACACACATAGCAATGATAGTCAATAAAGAAGAGTACAGTCCCTGTGCATGCTGTGAAGGCACATGGGGAAGTGAAGTTATGTCTCCACTCATTCTTAACCTTGGCTCTAGAGAGAGGTAAGTGGGCTGCTTTAAGCCCTGCCACTTTACCCATGGACAAAGAAAACCTGGTACCCACTGGACTGAAGACTAAGCAAGTGCAAGGCCGCATATGTTGGAGAAAACTCTTATGTCTCTGCTGGAAATTGAACACAAGATGATCCAGCCAGTAGCCTAGTCACAATACTGACTGAGCTACCAGTTAAAGAAAACTAGACACAATAAGTAATTCCTGGGTTTTCTTGTACCTCAGGGGCGTCACTGTCTATGACTCAAAACTGAAGACACAATGCAATTTTCTGCAGGACTGGTACAATACATGAAATTAAAATGAAGATGTAATTAATACTGAATGTAAACTCTGACCCAAAATCAGGTTGACAAACCTCCCCACACTTGGATAGTATAGCTTTGAATTTTACCATATGGCATGACACCAAGACTCTCTTCACTACACACTTGAGATTCCCACTGCTCTTCACACTCCTAGTTATCTCCAAAACCAAACTGTGTGACAGAAGAGACATGCAGCAGAGCAACACAAATTCTAGTCTTCAATTGCAGCTTTATCTCTGACCAAGTGTTAGGGCTCAGGAACTTGATACTACCCAAATTAAATTCATAGTAAATGACATGGTGACAGAGAAGAAATTAGCAGTAATGTAAGAACAGGTGTTGATGAAATCATGTGACTGTGAAGACATGATATGACTTGGGACTACTTGGTCATGCCCTGAATTATAATTATTTACAATTCACAACAAATAAACCTTTTGGAAATTATTACAGCACCATGTAAAAATCTGTTATTCAAAAAAATTTCTATTCTCATTTGAATATGAAATGTGTGCCCCTGGAAGCTCCTAAGTACTTTGTATCACAGTCAAACTCGCCTACTCTGCGCGTATGCTTATCACTGTTGCAGCTGAACATAGTTCGCTGGGAACAGTCCATACTGGCCATGGCAATAGCCCCGCCACCAACCCTCATCAATCTGAAACAAATTCAAGGACACATCAGGGTAACACTTCATTGTAACTAGAGTACAGCAGCCCAGGCTTCTGAGCAAATTGCAACTGCATGCAAGATGATGTTCTGGCAAACTAAGTGTACTGGTTAACTGAGTCTTACATTATTGTACACACTACCAACCAATACAATCTTTAAGATGTGCTCAGCCACTCTGTCTAAAATTCAGTATGTCTGCGACACATCTGTAAGTTCGCTATTATGTTGTGCTAGTTTTCTACCTTTCTAATAATATGATGGTGATATATTATTCCTATGACTCAAGACAGCAGCTAACGTATCAATACACACCAAGAAGAAGAAGAAGAAGAAGAAGAAGCAGCAACTGATTCCACAAGGACAGTCATCTTCTAGCTGAGAGCTGGTCACATAATATTAACTGCGACTGAACAGGATTGCCCACGCTAGCCATTATGTGTAATACACAGTACTCTTATTCAAACACTGTGAAAACAAAGACCAGTTCTTGACTGGAATGTGAGTCTACATACTGTGAATCAGCCTAACTGTACATGCAAGGGTAGGCAGTGTGCCATTAAAAGAAGTCTCCAGGGGTTTAAACAGATATCTGAACTGCAGAAACCATAGAGTGTGAAATTAAATGAAATGACCATATGTGATAAGCAGGAAAAATTAAATTCAAAGAACTTTACCATTCATGAAACAACTCACCATTTCCACATTTGTGATGATATCATCAGGATCAAATGATATTTCATCATCAGCCGCTGCAAGCAAAACCAAAAAACATTATTACACGTACGAGCCTTCGCCTTATCCAAAATTTACACCTTAGGTACGCAGTGCACCAGCACCCCTCAATCTTTCACTGCATTTCAGAGCCCATGTTAAGCCACAGACACCTCTTCCAAACAGCATTCCATCAAATGAGACCATGGGACTTCGTTCATATACAGTCATGCGCTGCATAATGACATTTCAGTCAATGACAGACCGCATACACGACAGGAGTCCCATAAGATTATAACATTATAATACCACTGTGTTACAATTGCCTACAGTATTCATTAAAGTAACATGCTGTACAGGTTTATAGTCTAGGAGCAATAGGCTATACCATATGGCCAAGGTAATAGGCTATACTATCTAGGTTTGTGGGAGTACACTCTGTGATGTTTGCACAATGACGAAATCGCCTAACTTTGCATTTCTCAGAACGTATTCCAGTCATTAAGCGACGCATGCCTGTATTCTCCACTCGGACACTATTTACACCTGGCCAGTCAATTACAGACTACAAAAGTTAGTAAGTCTTAATGAAATGCCATTTACTTATATATTGGGCTCATGTTCCCTCTTTCATTTCATGCTTCATAATTAATATTTCTAAAGGAAAAGTAAACTATGATCACCAATATCCCCTAAAGGTGAAACAGCTGGGTTACATCTGTATGTCTATCACTAAACAGCATGGAATGTGTGAGATATGAAGTTCTGACACAACTGTTGCTGAGAATCAGATCTTCAAGGATGTGACACTGTGTCACTACGTGAGGGCTTTGGTATCCACTCAACCAGTGACATGGTGTAGTATCATCAATATGAAACTTGGTGACTGTGCCCATAGTCTATAAATCAGGAGAAATCCAACCTGCTTGATAGTCGTACAGTGCGATGGCAGAATATCCTGTGTCTTCAATGTTATTCGCTTCTACTTCTTCCTCTGTTGGCTGTGTCTGCACCATGTGTCTCTCCACAGGAATATCTGAAACTGAAGACTGTGGCATGACTGGAGACTGTGGTGCAGGTGCTGTGGGTTGTGGTGGAACTGCAGACTGTGGTGATAATGGAGCTTCTTGAATAGATGATCGTGCCTGTGGTTCAGGCTGAGGCTGAACCACCTGCAATGAATGCAAAACCCACATTAATTCTGTGTTGAGCAGCACGCTGCCAGTCGCTCAGCTTGCAATACCTATGCAAGGTACAAGGCCTGACTACATCAAACATGAAGATTCACCACTGTGTTAGGTTAGTAACGACATAAATTCAATATAAAATAAATGATCACAGCTCATCATCAGATTGTCAGACAAAATCATGACCTAGATACAGCTAATAAATACTGTACTTAAAAAATGAGCCACATTCACATATTTGGGAATGACTGTAGTGAATAAATATCATATTGATGACAAAATTATGACCAGATTAAACTGAGAAAATGTTTGCCGAAATTCAGATGATCATTTACTACTTTCTCACAACCAATCAAAAAACCTAAAGACTCTGACACATACAGAATTACAATTACACCTGCTGTTTTATTTGTGTGTGTGAAAACTTGGTCTAAGTCATTCAAAAGGAAGAATAAAGATTGAAAATGTTCAAGGTCAAAGTCCTGAAGAGGAGACTGTACTAGGAGGATAGTGGAAATAACGTAATACGGATATATACATTAATCACTTGGAACTAGTAGCACATGGTCACTAAAACTAATGCAGCATAGGTGCAAAACCCAGGCACAGATGGGAGTATAATAAATTGGATTTGCTGGAAGTGGGATTGGGGTGGAGATGGACTGGATTGATCTGGCTCAGAATAGGGATAGTTGGTGGGCTCTTGTAACCATGGTAATGAACCTTTGGGTTCCATAAAATGCAGAGAAGTTCTTGACTAGCTGAGAACTGCTTAGCTTCTCATAAAGGACTATGCTCCAAAGAGTTAGTAAGTAAATTAGTAAGTAAGTATATAAGTAGGTGACAAGTGGAAAATTCGGTATGCTGAAGGAGCTCATAAAATTTGGAAACCACTGCACCTACTGAAATTTTATACAGTAATACTGATATCAAAAACTCATCTTCCTTTTTTCTGATAATTTTATGTTCTTCTAGAATAAATGACACTAATTACAATCTGTGGCCCTCCTATTATAGATTTCAGTTCTCTATTCCAATTCTAATATGCCATGGTGGATGGGGGGTTAAGTATTTGAAGTGTGCTGTGAGTACCAAAGTTTAAGTACTGATGACAGCGACCATGAATTCCTTGTGCTCTGATATCCTGGTTACTTCTCTGATAGGTGATTCTGATGACTGAACTGCTCACACATATCTGCTGGAAATTGCAAATGTAAGATTATTCTAGTGACTGCTGTCGCAAGATGCCCTCCCTCTTCATATCTCAGAGTGTCTGGGTTTGTTTGTGAACCTACGGTACGCTGCTAAGATGTTTTCATTTTCCTCAGACCCATCGGACAAATTGCGGTGAAGTACCCTACAACATGCCATCAGTGCTACCAACTGTTCCCACACCACTGCATGCAGCCACACACCTCCTGAGGCACAGACGCAGTCTGCTCAAGGTAAAGTTTGTGCTCCTGCAGTTTTCTCTGTTTTTCCTCTTCCTGTTCACGGATCTTCTTCAGTCGTTTCTCCTCTTGCTCCCGTGCCTCATGTTCTTCCAAGTCCTCCTGCTTCTTGCGTCGTTCTCGCTCCTCCTCTGCCTTCTTCCTTGCTTCCTCATCACCCTGCTTTGCAAGGTTTTCAAATTTGGCACGAATGTTCGACGGCTTGGCAGATCCTTATGGAAAAAATTTCATTTCTCATGAAAACAGAAGTCAATAAATGGACACATTTTAAGCCCTTACAAGTGATAATCAAATTTTTGCACAAGCACCACCTGAGAACATCAAGAACAATTCAATTAAAATTTCTACAACATTTTCGTGAAGGTCATTCAGTTTGTGCCTGTTGTCACAAGTATGTGCTCTGCTATTTTTGACACACTAATGGCAGTCACTGATAATCTGCAACACCTAGTATTGTTAGGATAACCTGTGAAGTGTGATCATAAGGACACAACATGCAGTATGTGTGACAGTAACAATGGATTATATGAAGCCTTTAGCAACTTGAATACAAAGCAGAACTGCAATCACCTCTGCCTCCGTAGTGATGCACTATTGTGAAAAGTGACACAAATGAACCATACTCGTCTTGACACAACGGATGTTTATAAAAACGTGTCCTCATTGTTAAATTCCCTAATGTGAACCCTGTTTTCCACTGACACCCACATTATAAGTTGAGATGCATTTCCTACAAAAATTATGCATAACCAGAGACATAATAAAATACACTATTTTTATCCACCATAAATAATGGTATATCTTAAACAGTGGTAAGGCACCACACAGCTTACAGTAAGATGGAAATAGCAACCATGCCCCCCCACCCCCCCCCAAACCTTACATCAAATACGCATGTGTATATGAAATGTGAAGAACTTGAACACAACCACTGTTTTAGGAACAACAGTTTTGGCTGAACTGGCTTTTGTTTTGTACACGGTGTTTATAAAAAATTAATATTCATTCTACGTCTCCACAAGAGCAAAATTCTATAACCAAATGGCACCAATGCAGGGGCACACCGAGTAAGCATGAGACGTGGTACAGCTCAGTACTATCAGCCATGAACTTGTCACAGACCCAGTGCAAGGTTAGGTATACAATTTTTATGCAAAATATCTCACAGTTTGACAGATGCTGAAGGTACGGGTTAAGGCTGGGCATCAACATGAAAGTGCGATGACTGAATTGGTTCAAATTGCAGTCAGTTTATGTTACAAACAGTTACAGGTCACACCTGTTGCCAAAACCTGTTTACCTTAAATGGTGGCATGTCACCAAAGTACTAACAACAACAGCTTGAGCAACTCACCAATATCCGGTCTGGATTTCTCATAGTTCGTGCCAACTCTCTCAGGCTGTTCATTGAAATCGTGAGCTGATTTGTCTACTCGATCAGTCTGAACCCCAAACTTACCACCAAAACCCTACAATTCAAAGAGAAATAAAATAATGTTAACAGCAAATATGTGGCATTTATCACATGATCGTAACGAAATGGTAAACTCTAAGGGGTGGTTGCAGGTTTCCAACAAACAACCTGTATGAGGAAATTACAAATATCAGGAGGCGTGTTACACTGCATAAGAAGGGACATTTCAATACATGACACTGCACTGCAGCAGATGAAGAAAAAACATTACAGGTCCTGGAAATCCTTGCATTAAATTACATATCCTCTTCCACTAGCTGTATTGTAAACTGGAAGCTTACAATGATAAGGTACAAGATGTACAATATGATGGCTGACAAATCAGACAGAAGGGAGAGTGGGGCCACAAACGCACAATATTCACAAAGTTCTGACACCTTATTATCCTGAAGGACATAAATATTTTACCTTACTGTGATCAGTCTGACTCTGATGTTGATGCAACCCTTCATGGTGGTCCCACCCAACGGCAGATTTATCTTGACGGTCCACCTGAACACCAAACTTCCCACCAAATCCAACAGCATAGTCTGCAATAACACACTTTGATGTTACTCCAGCAGTGGGAAGTGGCAAACAACAATTGTCAGATAAAATAAGGACCCAATATAAGTCACAACTGTATGAATAACACATCTAAAACTCATCTAAAATTTTCCCTCTGAAAGGCGTCAGAGTCACGTTCATCTTATCACCTTTGGCAACCTCACTCTCTTCCTTCTCCAGGCAATGACAGTTAAATTCTTATAATAAAACCAACCAGATGCACTAATTTCTCAAATTTATTTTTGGAATAAATTTTTCAATGTACACACAGTAGTGGTATATGTCATACAGGTTTGCTGACAGCTTGTGAGCTGTCAGAAAACCTGTATGACATATACCATTGCTGTGTACAATGAAAAACTCCTGATGGACAGAGGAACTGTCCGAAACACGTTGAGTTTTATTATTCCAAAAATAAATTTGAGAAATTAGTGCATCTGGTTGGTTTTATTATAAGAATTTATCACGATGCATGGTCACCAGAACGTCAAAATGACAGCTGAGTTGCCAGCACTGTTGCCATGCTGGACCCAGGAAGTTTCTCTTACTTTTTGCAAAATTATTATGTACAATAATAAACAGGACAATGATTTGGCTATTGCCCTGGCAATCACACAACTACAGTTTCGTTCCCAGTGGGGCGTAAAACATATCTGTCTTGTCCAAAGTGTCCAGACTGGCTCTGGGGTCTATGCGGGCTCCTCTCCAATGTTTACCAGAAGTAAAGTTGCCAGGGTATACAGATGGCCCATCACATTCTCCTATAGTACCAAAGGTAAGAATGTACGGAGTTATACCTCCACTCCCCCACATTCAATGATACTTGATTAAGCAAAGGGACAACTTTATAACCTTTATTATGCAGTACGGTTTGTTTTTCACTGTCAAGGACTACACTCAACATGTTAATAGCCTTTATTGGCATCACACACTGAATCATCGTTCTTGACTATGGCGAAACTGCCGAGAAGGGACCAAAACAACACAGCAAGAATGGTTTACAACAGAGGGATGAGATTCTTTCCCAAAGCAGGAGGTGGAAGACGAATCTTGACTCACATTTGACATACAATAAATTTGGAAGTGTTTTTAACCTGCTGATCATGCTGTATTTACAGCAACCATACAGGAGAATTTATCTTCCAACTAAAATCTCAGTGCATTCCTACGACACCAGCCAAAGAAGAAACAATAATGTATTAGGTTATAAAAATGTTCAATGACACAGCATACAAAATGAACAGTCATTACAACACAAATGAAACACTCGTTTCTTAATAAAACATTTTCTCATTATTCCACAAACACTGAAAACAAACACATAAAGATTTGAAAACATTTGACAGTTAAAAAACAGTGCTTCAAAATTTGCTCTAATTAAAAAACGGGTGACAATAATATGTTATGTACAGCATTCTATTACATTTGCAGTTAGTGCCAAGTCTGTTAGTCCTACAAACAAACAAATGTTAGTTCCTACATTACAACATCCAGTACATTTTGATGTATGCATGTAATGAGTAGAATAGCACGTATGTGTGATGAATTAACCACAACCAGAAACTTAACACAGTATTAGGCTTTCTTCATAACCAGTGATTGTGAATTAACGTACCAGAATAACATTCTACATGACCTGCAATGTCAATCAACATGGAGTGGGCCTTCCATGCAAAGAAATTCACCAAATCTGAAGTAAAGTATTATTCCAATTATCCCCAACATATTTCTCCAAAACAAATGCTTTCATGTTCACTGAAAAGAGAAGTCCACTTCCTCTCACCCTATTCTTTAAGATGCATTTTAATATTATCCTGCCATATACATCTTATTTTGAATAAATCACTTCACCGATCAAACACTGTCAAAAACAAGGTAACATAAAAATATACATCTTTTATTCAGAAATTAAGCTACAGTCATAGAAGTGAACAATGCATTAATACCTTATTGAAAATATGTGAAAGTAAGAAGAAAATCCTGCTACATGCTAAACATTACATAAATATTAATTCCTTTGGGCCTTAAACTGCATGTGACTGCCTAGTTACTACATGGGGCAGGTTTTAACCTAACAAATAAGGAGATGTACATAGAGTTATTGCCCATATCATAAAGTACCTCCATTTGACCATGAGTGCTTCCTTATTATCCTTTCTCAGTCATCACTCAGCCTACAATTTGGTGCTATACCGTCTCAATTACTGACAGCATCATAAAATAATCTCACCAAAAGGTCTAAACTTTACATGTCATTCGCATAGCAAAACAATTACGTCCCTATTCAAACACCGTATCAGGCAGAAGTGAACAAAATACTTTGAGGCAGTTTGAACTATATGATTCAGTGTGTAAAGTCTCTGTGTATTTACATCCTGGAGCAGTGTTTCCGAGACAGGCACAACCTTCCACAGAACACACAGCACAGCAGTGTTTATGTTACAGAGTGACAAACACAGTGCTATTTACACTAAAGTGACGAGTGTTGTGAAGCCTGCAGCCTCAAAAGAAATGTTACTATAAGATTCCTAAGGTACTATATGGCATACATGTGACAAGACCCCACTGTAGTGGGCCAGCAGCTTGACACACTCAACATTTTGGTGTACAGCAATATCCTCAAACTTTCTACAGTCACCCTGCAACTCTCCTCTTTCAGGTATAGCTCTTGTGCCCATTTAGGCATAAATGGCTACCGATGGCATTACGAACATTTTGCTTTGTTCCTACAGCGTATACCAGAGCCAATCATGACTCAAGATTCAACAATGATTTGGCTACATTGTGCAGAATCTTTTGTCTTCCAGTTTGCTATCCAAAAATTTAAAGATTAAGACATATAGAATTAAAATTTTGCCTGTTGTTTTGTATAGGTGTGAAAATTGGTCACTCACATTGAGGGAGGAACATAGGCTGAGGGTGTTTGAGAATAGTGTGTTGAGGAGAATATTTGGGTCTAAGAGGGATGAGGTAACAAGGAAATGGAAAACACTACACAATGAGGAGCTTAATGATATGCAGTCCTGACCCAATGTTGTGTGGGTGATAAAATCGAGAAGAATAAGATGGGCACAGCATGTAGTGCGTATGGGGGAGAGGAGAGCTGTATACAGGGTTTTGGTAGGGAAACCTGAGGGAAATAGACCACTTGGGAGACCCTGGCATAGATGGGAGGATAATATGAAGACGGATCTTCAGGAAGTGGGATGTGGAGTTATGGACTAGATCGAGATGGCTAAGGATAGGGACAAGTGGCAGGCACTTGTGAATGTGGTAATGAACCTTCGGGTTCCATAAAGTGCGGGGAATTTCTTGACTAGCTGCAAACCAGTTAGCTTCTCAAGGAGGACTTTCCTCCATGGAGTGAGTGAGTGAGTGAGTGAGTGTGTGAGTGAGTGAGTAAGTAAGTAAGTAAGTAAGTAACTAGTAGTCTTAAGTCCTTGTGAGCAAAGAGTACTAATTCTACCCCAAGACTATACAACAACAAATATTAAGTTCAAAATTTTTAATGTCAGGTTTTTGGGTTATGATACTGTATATTCTAGCACGAGAATACTATCATTTTGCAATAAGAGGACACATTAAAACAGATACTTGAGTCCGGGTTTTCATCCCCAGGTGAAGAACTAAACAATGGTAAGTGTACAACTGACCCAAAAACTGGTACTGGCATCAACAAATTTTTCTTTTCATTTTGCAAGACTTTTTGTACTATGCATGGGAAAGTAAAACACAATGACAGGGCTCCACTATTAAAATATCTTAACATCACAATAAACATGTACACTGCTGCTCTGTACCTACTTGCACAGCCATAAACCAGTACACAGAATTTTCAATGCTACTTTTTGTAAAGTACCACAGTCAGTCAGTTCACTCTGACAGAAACTAATAGGTCTGAAATTGTGAAACCAGACCAACAAAATAAGGTGTGATCAATCAAAACTGTGCCAGTTTCAACACAACAATGTGAAAGCACTAAAACAAGTGCAGCTGCCACATGAGACAACAATGTACACATGCATGTAGTGTCACATCACCTGACTAGTGGCAGCACAATGCCTTATTAAACGCAGTTATACAGGCTCTGGACTGATTTAATCTTACAAGACTATAGTTACTTGTGGCACGACTGCTGAAGATTTGGGTCTTCTAGGATGTGATGCCACGTTGTTGGGCAAGTATGGCATGACATTTTGCAGGACTGTCTTCACCTCGTGGGTCAAGCAGTGTAAGCATCACATCCCAGAACACTTGAATCTAGACATAAACTTGTCTGCTGCTGAACTGTAAACCAAACTCACTAAGAACTGAGATTACCACAGCAACGAATACACACTCTTCAGTCCGGGAGAAGCATACTGATCATCTGGGATACCCTGATAGTGGAGGGAGGAGGTTCCTCTGAAAAGCCGGCACACTTCTTCCGGACTACAGAGCACGACATTCTAAAGGATATTCTTGTTAAACAAACATTTACATTGGGCACACGAACCATGTGACGCCAAATACTATTCTAAGCCAGCTCAATCCTCTTCACATTATTGTAAAGCTATGTCATCAAACCCATCGTACATTCGTCCTCTCATCTACATGTCTGTTTCCCCAAGTGATCTTCTATGTCCAAATGCACTGCTTACAGGCTGATGCTGGTCTGAAGCTGCAACTTTTTACAACTCTCAATGTCACTCAAACTCGCATTTAACCTTCATCTGGAAGATGATATAGTACCCATATTTTAACCGGAGAATTCCAGGAATATATCTTAAATATGATAGTATTGTGGGCAGCCATATTTTCACTGGGGTAACAGTATTAGTACTGAAGAAATACGATGAGTTGTCAACTGGGCCATACACTTGTGCCATACAATCAGACGACAAGTGGCCACTACAGGTTAATCACAGCAGAGACTTGATGTTTGTGTTTAATTGGGTCTCATTAACCACCACAAATAACAAAATTAATTGTCAAAGTAAAGCACTTATTTGGGTACATGAAACACCAGTAATAAAGGTATGAAATAACTGCAAACATCATTAAAGCGTGAATTTTTTTAATAACCTACAACTCTTTTTGGAAGCATAAAATACATTAAACAATTAAGACACAGCTGCATCCAACACAGTACAAAAGAAATCAACCTCATGTAAGAAAAAACAAAGCAAAACTAAATGAAGCGTGATCTGTGCAGTTGTGGCAGGGTGCGGAACACTGATTCACCCACGATTCATCCCTGTTCACTGGAACCACTCATGGAAGGTCAACACCAAATCAATGAGGCTCACAACCATCAAGACTCTACTGTACAGTACATTATGGACTTAACTGGCATGGCAATCTTATCATACCAATCCTCTCAAAAGACTCATGATTAGTATCGAGTTCACATAAAAGAAAACACTCACACTTCTGAAGAGAAAGACTACAGATGCATGGTGTTATACACAACATTACACAGAGGAACCAGCACTATCCTGTCATTCCTCAAGAGACGTAATGATACACAGCCAGCAGTCAGAAGAAGGGCACAGGACATGCAAGCACCCAACCACCTATATGCACGCCAGTCTGAGCGTGTTACCTTTCTGGCTACCGTGCTTCTCAGTCTTCTCAACGTAGTCCCAGCCGACAGCTGACTGGTCCTGGCGATCCGTCTGTATGCCATACTTGCCACCAAACCCTCTGGCATAATCTGAACCCAACCCAGTAAAAATATCAAGTGAAACTGTTGCTTCTTCAAGAAAACTCAATTATTTTCTCAAGAACAGTGAAATCAAACCCTTTACAATTCCTGTGAAACAGTATGCACTCACCAGACAAGTGATAAAATTGTGTATCACTTAAGGTAAGTTAGGTTATTTAACCAGAACTCTGCCATTTGTTGTTCCTACTTACGAATTCTCAGAAGAAATATCAACAAATACAGACAGCAGATTTCACTCAACACATGATCACAGTATGAGTAAACTCATAATGTCAGTGCTGGACAGTTTCCACTGGTAGACCTGTATGGGAAAATCATACTGCTGGATACTTTCTGGAAGATGGCAGGTAAGTGTTAAACTTTATCACCCAGCAAGGGGGTAATTCAAACACTCAGTATTACAGATCTGCAACACATGGACAGCTAGACCACATAAACATTTACAGCAGTTTAATACATGTCCAATAAAGCTACCCCATTACGAGCGTGGACAGGGCCTTACGGCTCCAAGAGGTTGAGGCTCCCAGAATTTGTAGACAATTTGCAAATGAAGGTGCTAAGGTTGTCAGCCCCAAGCACCGGCCGCACTTACCCCCCAGGAGAGGTCCCTGGTACTTATTTCCGTTACAGGCTGAGTCGACCCAAGGGCCATAGTGCAGCTGCAAGGATTAAGTCAATGTAAAATCCCAATGACCCCATCAGGAATCAAACTCGTGGCCTTCCAGCTTGTAGTACAGTGCCTCAACCAACTGCACCACCATGTAACCCATGCATGGCCAGTAAGAAAGTTAAATTATATTCTAAATGTAGCAAAGAGTGACCTTCCTTCCCTGGGTGAGCCTTGTCCTCCTCAACAATCAGTCTCCATTTCTCTCTATCTTTCATCTTCTCCATCCACTGCTTTATCTTCATTACTTTCAGGTCTGCTACCACATCATCCATCCATCTCAAACGTGGTCTTCCTTTTCTTCTTCCTATAAACAGTCTTCCTTCTGTCATCTTTCTTGCCATCACTCCTATTTCCATTCTCTTTACATGTCCCAGCCATCTTATTCTTTGAGCTTTTATAAATTTCACAATATCCTCCCGGTTTATGGATCTATTCAATTCTTCATTATTTCTAATTCTCCAGACATCCCCCTCTTGGATCAGCCCATAGATCTTCCGCAGTATTTTCCTTTCGAAAATCCTTAACAAATTCTCATCGGATTTTGTAAGGGTTCAGGTTTCAGATCCATATGTTACTGCCGGTCGTATAAGCATTTTATATATTTGCATTATGGCAGATCTCTTTATAAACTTCCTTTTTAGCATATGATGGTTAGCTGCATTTGGTATGTTCCCTACTTGTATTCTGTCTTTTACACATTCACTAATCCTTCCTTCTTTATGCATTACATTGCCAAGATATTTGATGCTGGACGCTCTTTCAAATACTTTATCTCCTACTTTCCAATTCTGAGTTTGTCGTCCCTTCTGAGCTGCAGACACAGTCATATATTTAGTCTTTTTCTCATTCACTATTATTCCCATTTGTTGGGTTTTCTCCTCTACCTCTCTCTATACGTGTCTTAACCTAGTTTCTGATCTAGTAACTATCACTACATCATCAGCATAATGCACAGATCTTGCGTGACTTTGTATAGATCGTGCCTCTCTGGTCTATTTCCTGTGCAGCATTGTGTAGTGCTAGTATAAAGAGAGTTGTTGACAGACCATCACCTTGTTTAACTCCTTTATTGAATTCGAAGGGAGCACTTACATGATTGTCAATTTTCACTTTTGCTTTGGTTTGACACATAGTCATCCTTATAAGCCTGATTAGCTTCTGTGGTATTCCCATGTTGCCCATTGCTCCAAACAATCTTTCCCTATTTATACTACCAAGGCCTGTTTAAAATCAATAAAAAGCATATGTAAGTCTAACCCATGTTCATTATGCTTCTCTATCATCTGCCCAAGTATGAAAATTTGGTCGATTGTGCTTTTATTTCGACGGAATCCACATTACCCCCTATTATCTTTACTGTGACGATTTTCAGTCTTTCATTTAGGATGTTGAGAATATCTTATGTGTGTTGTTTAAGAGTGTAATGCCCCTGTAGTTGTTACATTCTAGTTTGTCCCCTTCCTTATATATTGGGCAAATTATTCCATTCCTGGGGCATACTTTCTGTTGTCCATATTAATTTGGTTAGTTCGTGGACTGCATCCATTACACCTTCTCCTCCACATTTTATTAATTCCTCTACAATTGTATCTTCCCCTGGAGCCTTGTTATTTCCCATCCTTTGTATGACAAGTCTGATCTCTTGTTGTGTAGGTTCTTTACATATTTCCTGTGGCTGTTCTAATCCATGATCTGTCAGCAAAGAGTGACACGAAACTTAAAAAACAGTAGTATCTTGAGCTGTTCATGTTCTTGTACTTTCTCGTTCATTTAATGATATATGAGCAGCTTAGGTTATGTGATGTCACACAAAATGATGACTATGCAGGGCAAATTAAAAGCAGCTGTTCTGTGGTGCTATTTGTGAATGGACAAAGAAAAAATTGATAAGCATCTCTACATCAACCATTTCTAACACAAATACTAATCAATTTTGGATAATACTAAAAAGAATGGTCATGGTCAATTTATAATTCCTCTTTCAAATACCTGAAAAAAGAACAACAAATTGGCAGTTCGGTCAAAGTTACCTCTCTGTGATTCATGCTTTTCGACCTTCTCAACATGATCCCAGCCAACGGCAGACTTGTCCTGGCGATCTGCCTGAACACCATACTTCCCCCCAAAGCCACTGCTGTAGTCACACTGAGAACCATGCTTCTGTATCTTTTCCTTATAGCCCCAGTCTTCTGCACTCTGCAAAATGCAGCTTCATTAACAAAGAGGTACGGAGCTTGAACACAATCACAGCAATGCCCATTGTTGTTTCAAAGCATGTGACAGCAGAAGGCAAATGTCAAAATACAGTGTCCATTTTACTGCGTCCCAGCATGGCTACTGTCACACGAACTTCTTTTGCATAGAAAGCTTGCGTGTGCTGAAAATTCAGAGTCTAATTTTAAACCGCAGTTCAATAATTCCTGATGGATACAGTCATACTACATGATAAATGTGCCAAGCTCTGAGACACAATAAAATCGGCATTTTGTAATAATGCAGTCTCATTCTGCCCAGTTCTGTCATGACATACAGAACATGAAATTATGAAATTCGAATTTTAAGAACAGACAAAAAATTTAATATAATCGTCACTCTGCAGTGTCGGCCATACACGTGGCAACAAATCATTTGTTGTAACATTTCAAATATATTTAGACCAATGCTAATATTGCTTTTGCCACCTGTCACCATCCACTTGCCTGTGGTGAGTTCAAGGCTCTGTTAACCATTACATAATGTGTAACTTTATTTGGAACCCAGCCATTTCACCAATTCTGTGAGTGGTGCTCACACTATTATGTACCTTGTCTTGTCGATCAGTCTGCACACCAAACTTGCCCCCAAACCCAGTGCTATAATCGCGCTGTGACACGTGCTTCTCCAACTTGGCTATGTAATCATGTCCAACAGCACAGCTGTCCATTCTGGATAAACAACATGACAGAATTGAAAAGTCCTACAAAGTACATTTCAGTATCCAGATACACTAAAACATCCACAATATACAGAAATGTAGCTCTGATGATATAAACAAAAATTCACAGGAAGTTTCTTAGTGTGAAAACCTCTCAGAAGGTTCCCACGTGAATACATAATCAGGTCATAATTATTAGGTTATTTAATCATTACATAGCATGTGCATAAATTACACAGTAATGAACAGGATGAGAAAAAGATAATCAAAAAGTTAATATCTTACAGTTTAGCAAATGATAGTTGAGGTTTGTAGCATGGTCCTGACATGAAAAAAAAATCTGAAACCTCAGAACATCATGTGTTTAGTGCAACATAAGAACTGGTAAAATGTTATACCTGTAAAGTTACCATAATGACATAAGCAGTTTGAGGTGCAATAAGAATACTCCAACAAGTTCCAAACATTCGATAGGACTAAATTCACTCAGAACTAGTTCT
>Ga0131853_10008445_pt1 | contig 18774 bp, 9 predicted proteins | sample TergutLab28metaG_FD_92764 | JGI IMG/M metagenome (GOLD analysis project Ga0131853, IMG submission 92764) | Labiotermes labralis P1 segment gut microbial communities from Petit-Saut dam, French Guiana - Lab288 P1 (version 2) (version 2) | ecosystem: Host-associated > Arthropoda: Insects >...
ATGCAGTAATACACGGTCTTGTTCTCCTGATGATGGGCATAATGATGCCCGAAACATGTTGAGATAGAAGTTTGATAATAAACATCGGATTAGTTGCATCTTGTTGGTTTACCTCTCTTCACCCTACGTTACTTAGATAAATAATCTCTGTTCAATCAGAGTTTATTACAATATATATATACATACATACATACATACAGTGTTTCTTATTGTAGCAATAACCGGTAATATATTTACTCCGGGACTTAAACTTTGAATTATAAATTTATCTCCCTGAATGTGTATCCACTAATGGTGTATCAATAAAATTCTCATGAATCCTCATAAACACAAGAAACATAATAACTGATAGCTACAATAAGACCTGTGTTTATATTCCATGTTGTAAAGAAAATAAATACTGTTCTAATTGAAAAATCTACTCAGTGCAGTGTATGTAAATTTTACATGCCGATTAATATACCGCGTCATGTATATTACGCCTAAGTTATGAAATTGTTTCTAAACTTCTGCTGCCATTTGATTTGCCAACGATGAACAATATTGGATTAAGAATAGCTTTTAATGGGATTAGAATCCTCCTGCCCTGTGTGCTTAATATACAAGATTTTAGTTTATTTTCCAATTTGAATATAGTGTGGTATTGACAAGAAAAGCCGCCATACCTCGAGATAAATTCAGTTCTTCTTTCCATACTGTTTTATTTGAAAGCCTTTTTATTTTTTGCACACCGTTCATTTTCTTGGAATTAAACAGAACACAGAATAATTTCCAAAACCACCACTGAAAAATATCCTGTCATTGCGTTGTGTTTTTAACACCCAATCGTATTATACCACCGGTAAAAAAAGAGTCGTGTGCGTGTGCTTACGTGTGTGTGTGTGTGTGTGTGTTTGTGTGTGTGTTTTAGGGTGCGTCCTCGATAAATGTAATTTTACTTAATGTTTTTATTTTTCTGTAGAGACACTCTAGTGTTCAGGCTCTGGGGTTCACGACAGAAGGAACTAAATTTCTTTTCTTGGGTGGGGCAAGGAGAGGCTAATCCTTTGTGCAAAGTGTCGAGACGGAATTTAAAACCCACCCATACTGTTGTTCAGTGGGTACAACAAGATTATTATTAAAATACCAACGAAATGCCAGCAGATGGCAGATGGGATTTAACTCGGCGTTTAAAGGGTTAAGAATGAGTTCATTGTTAAGCCCACGCCCCATATGCCCTCTTGGTACGCACACAGACATCTTTAAGTAACAGACGCTTCCCGGACTTAAAAAAAATAGATATATTCTTGAAGGTCCGGCGCAAGTCGAATTTTGCGCATTTTGGAACTAAGTGTTCACATGCTCAAATATATATGCATATATAAGGGTGTCTAGTTTAAATCCAAATTTCAAAACAATGGAACTCCATTGACACCGAAGTTACGTCCCACCGCTTATGTTATCGCCCAGCAGTATTCTTCCATCTTCTTAGTTTCAATACGCTTTCATTCCCTTACAAGTTCTGCGCGCGTTTCTGAAATGTTATTTAATATTTCACTTCTTTCTAAATTGCGTAAGCCTGGAATTGCTAACTTTAAAATTGCTTAACTCGGGGAGTGTATGTGCTTTATTAATGTTCGGAACAGGATTATCTAATAACAGACCTACTTGTATGTAGAGAGTACGGAATTGTACTCGTGTAGTTTTTGAATAAGCTTCTATGAAATATTTACATTCTCTGCATATTTGTATTAACTAATTCATTGGGGGGCGCATGTTGTGGGATACTCTTCTGCGGCACTGCCTGTACTCTACCACACTGCACCCTGGTGGAAGGAAGAGAAAGCTTCAGACACGACAAAAATTTGCAGCGGAAAAAATCCATCCTGTGAAATGCTGCAGTGGATTTGAACCACACTCCTTCCCATCTGTCCCATTTTTTTGGTCGTACCATCCAGTTTCTCCGCCCGTCTTTTTTTGCAAATAGAAATCCCTCATTCTCTCTGTCCTTTCGTCTCTTCAAATAACAAAAGCTCCTATTTTAATATAATAACGTAACAAACCTGAGACCAGAGAGCTTCATATTTCATACGAGAATATGCAGGCTTGGGTTTTCCCACGACTGACACGGGAGAATGGAAAATGGGAAATTATGTCATCACCGACTGCTGGTGATGATGCGAACTGAAATTTCCACTGACGTAACAAAAAATACTAACGACGTTCTATATATGAATAAAGCAAGTATTCTGATGTAATTGAAATTTCTAGGAACGCTGTCATTTTGCCTCTTGGTAGTGTATTGTTCTGTAAACGCTACAAGAAGAAGATTGTAAGCCTACGCATTTATTCATGTTTTCACGTTATGTTATATCTGCGAAGATGGTTTAATTAAACTGAATTTGATTGATTGCTTGGTTATAAACTGCTTTGTATGTTATAGAGTACAGGAAGCTCACTTGAAGACTGTATGGTGTATAAGAACAGCGACAGTCCTGCTTAAAAAATTATACTGCTTTAAAATCGAGAATTATCTCACCTATTAATTGAGAAGAAAAGATCTGAAATTACTTTAGTTTATTAACCAACGAATGCACATATAATTAAAACACGTTTAAAAACTTTAAAACACTTTAAAACACTCCGACATGTTTCGATCTAGTCATATCATCATCAGGGAGCTTAGTTCCTTGCTAAAGTTATATTACAGTATTCACAATTCAATTGGTATTTGCAAACGAGGTGTTGTGGCAGCATATCATGTTGTGTAGGAATGTGTTTTAATTATATGTGCATTCGTTGGTTAATAAACTAAAGTGATTCTACAAAAAATGCACGGTGCTACAATATGATCTGAAATTAGTTTAGGTTGGTCCTTTCAGTTTTAATGTAAATACATTTGAAAAGTCGTCATCACTATCAGTGAAAGGATGTGCCCCATTTTTCTGCCTTGCCCTTTTTCATACGTTTAATCCATTTTCGTATGGTTGACCAACATTTCTTCTGCCCGTTGAAATGTATTCGTACAGTAAAGTCTGAAGGTGTGTGTCGTTCATTCTTAAGAAATTTTGTGTCCATTTACTCCCATACTATTCAATAATTTAATTTCAATTTGTGTGTACATTTAATTTCCCTATTTCTTTATTTTTAAGTGTCTTTCTCAGTTATTATGTGTTAGACTAGGAATAAACAAGAGTCTATATTCTTGCACCGGATGGGATGTGTATTAATGACCGAAAATTTGTTACAGGATTATCAGTTATTAACAACAATTCAAAATAATTTATAGGTACATCGACGAACACGATGTATTTAAATTTTATTGGTACTTTCGTTCAATACACCTTGTATAGGTTGGACAAAGTTCCAGGTTACGAGTAACTATGTCCATTGGGTTGTGTTAAATCACGGATTTTCAACATATATAAAAATCTTTGCCGTATACACACACACACACACACAAACACATACATACATACACACACACACACATATACACCCACACCCACACACAAACACACACACACACACACACACATAGTATGGATAAGAAACCAACTAGATGTCACTTTTGTGTTATCTTTATTTCTCCTTTATAAGTTGCTCAACATGTTTCGGGCAACCATGTGCCCATCTTCAGGAGCTGACGACTGCGTAGTGTTATCGCCACGTGTTGGTGTTGTGCCGTGGCTTCAGGAAGGCTGTCAGAACCGGTTAGCAGTTAGTGTGTCCATTGAGGTGTTCGTTGCCCGAAACATGTTGAGCAACATGTAAAGAAGAAATAAAGGATAACACAAAAGTGACATCTAGTTGGTTTCTTATCCATACTGTATTACGATGCACGGTCAACCGCACATCAGATTTACACACACACATATAAATAAATAAATATATATATTCTTATTCATGGTCTATATACATATATATCATGAATAAGAAAACCAAGATCAGTAACAGAGTTCGCTCTTAGCAATCACAAAAATGACACCGGTCGGATAAAATTTCTGCAAAGGCCTCATCGGCCAGAAGACTCTAATCTGGATATATGTACTTAAAATGTGTGTCCCATTGTTTTTTAAAATTAGTACAAATAAGGCCTCATATTGCTGTATGCTTTCTTCTGGGTAACTCTCCGCCGTCTCAATTTTATATGCCGACGTTTCGGAACACTCTACCTGCCTATGAAGATGGAACAGACAGAGTGTTCCGAGACGTCGGCATATAAAATTCAGACGCCGGGTAATTACCCAGAAGAAAGCATACAACATTTAGAACACGGCGAAAGGTTGAAATGAGAAATCCTTATATTTATCTTAGTATTTAACCAACTTGATGCAAAAAATTTGTTTCATAATAAGTTTTATTTCATGACTCTACATGTTTCGAGCACATGTGCTCATCATCAGCTATAGTTGGCCGTTTCGTACACGAGACGGCCAACTATAGTTGTGATGATACCAGAGGCTGTGTAATGCAATTTTGACCTGATGATGAGCACATGGCGCTCGAAACATGTAGAGACATGAAATAAAACTTATTATGAAACAATTTTTCTGCATCAAGTTGGTTAAAGACTGAGATAAATATAGTGAGATGCACGGTCAGCAAAGCGTAAAAAAATCCTTATACTCTTTATTTGATTTCAGGCTTAATTGACAACAGGCGTATATAAATGCTGCAGTTTCTGTTCCCCTGAACGTTATAGTTCTAATGTTTCATAAAGACACGTTTATTTGATATCGAAAAGTGATCGTGTGAACATCCGCTTTGCGCTGAATTAATTTCATGGAACAAAGCGGCTGGAAATGAGATACTGAATGTGTTTGTCTAATGGTTATCATTCCTTTTTCCTGGTTGGGATGTACCGATTTCAAATTTTACCTCAAAGTCGATTTTCATATCCAATCTTTCCAATTAGCGACAGTAAAACGCCAGCCCACTTCCTCAAATTAATCCACCGCCTTATCCTTCTACTCGAACACCCAATCCAATATATGGCCAACTAATCGTACTCTAATTCAACATATTCAACCAATCTGCATATTTATTCATTTATCTGTTAACGCTGTATTATCTCCGCAATAGACAGGGTCTTAAATAACACATCCTGTGTAACACACCTGTATAGCACACCCTGTATAACAAACCCTGTATAACACACCCAGTATAGCACACCCTGTATAATACACCCTGTATAACACCCTGTTAAACAAATCCTGTATGGCACACCCTGTATAGCACACCTGTATAACACACCTTGTATAACAAACTCTGTATGACACATTCTGTATAACACACCCTGTTTAACCATAGCAATTGAAAGTACCTTTGGACAATCCAGGAATAAAAGGTAAGAGAGCCATTTATTTTTACCTCCATTTCACATCAAACTCAGACAGATGAAAAATTATTTTAATGCCATGAACCGGAATGGAGAAAGTTTTCTGGAAAAGCAACGCAGTTTCCACGGCCCAGCAATGGGAAGACAAAAGACGCGACGTTAATCGGTCCTCCCATAAAGCAGCTTATGAATGAGAAAGGTGTTGATGAAGTCCTCGAAAGAACCGAGAAGCTAGTATGAGAAGCATTCATATTAGTTGCTGACAAATTGCTGGGTAACCACAAAACGCCCAAATAAGGGCAGTTCGTGGAGTAGAAGCTTCAAAGCTTACAGAATGGTGCGATGCAATATGTCGCAGAAAATAGACCACATTCATTTAAGCTTGGGCTTATATCCAGTAACTAATGTAGCGTCAGCCATGAAAAAGTTGAAAGGTTTCATTAGAAAACTTCTTACGTGGGGATATGCTACGATGGGATTTTAATCCGACTGTGCTGGGTGACTGCTGCTGGCAGCTTGAGAAGCTGTTCTAGATAAGTACAGGAAGTGTAAAGTTAGTTTACACTTTTTCTTTTAAGTTTTGCTGACCGTGCATCTCAGTATAATCTTAGTAATTAACCAACTTAATGCACAAACTTGTTCTATAATAAGTTGATTATATGCCTGTACATGTTTCGAGCACTATGTGCTCATCGTCAGGAGGTCAAAATTTTATTATACAGCATCTGGTATCATCACACCAGTAGGTGGCCGTCCGGTGCACCGACGATGCTGCCGACCGGCAGCATCGTCGGTGCAAGCTGTAAACAGTCCTGTGATCCTGAGGATGGGCGAAATTATCGCCCGAAACATGTTGAGCTGATTCTAATTATCAATAAAATTTGTTATTGTTGCAGCTGCTTGGCTGTTTATATAATTATTCTTCCTTTCATATTCCAGTGCAATTTTTCTCAAAATGTTTTGCTCCTTGGGCCCTTATGGCTTCCAAAAATAACCACGGATCCTCACATCCTTGCTTACTTAAACAGAGAGGGTATCCAGGTGAGAAGTTTCCAGAATTAAAAATAAGAATAAATTATGACCTTGTCCAAATTCGTAATTGGATCCCGATATTTCGAGGCAACGTAGGGTACTTACATTCAAACGCAGAAAGATACAAAATATCCAATTCATTCTTGGACTGAAGAATAAACAAGCCATCTAGATGCCACTTTTTATTTCATTGTACTTCTTATAGGCTCAACATGTTTCGGGCACTACTATGCCCATCATCAGGGGCTCGCGACTATAATGTTGATTACCACACTGGTCGTTTCGTTCTTGGTTTGCTGCAGGCTAAAGCACGAGTCGTGCTTTAGCCTGCAGCCCGGACACTACTCCAGTCTAACCGCAACTAACCTCCAACATACAGCAAATCAAGAACGAAACGACCAATGTGGTAATCAACACCATAGTCGCGAGCCCCTGATGATGGGCATAGTAGTGCCCGAAACATGTTGAGCCTATAAGAAGTACAATGAAATAAAAAGTGGCATCTAGTTGGCTTGTTTATTCTTCAGTTATCACAACGATTCTCGGTCCAATAGACATCAGTTTCATTCTTGGACATTTCGAAACGCCGAGATCCTATTACATGTTGACGCCACCGCGTGTGCGAGGAGGATGGAATTCTCAGGCACATCACTGCGGAAACCTCTGAACTTCAAGAACAAAATTAATTTTGTTGCTGCATTTATACATGTACTTAGTTTTTTTTTCCAAAATTTAACCCTAATATCAAAAGTGATCTTATAGGAACATTACTTGATCCACGAACTGTTACGTGCGTACAGTAACTATGTAACAATGACCCATTCCTGAAACTATATTACAGCTCTTACTGCATGAATGCTATTTGTAATTAACCTAAGAATGGTGCGGAAATGTAGGTCAACAAAAATCCCTTCCTGGCTTTTGCAGCTGACGGCGCAAACTCGCCCAATCTCTTTGAACGAGAAATCTGAGCCCCCATTAAGCGATAAGGAAGCAAATGTCGTCTAATGGAGAGACCATTTAGCATTAAGCTACGAACATTTTCAGTGAAAATTTAAAAAGAAAGTACCAGATGCTAGATGATGCTAAAGATGACCGTCACCACCTGATTATCATCGTTATTTTACGGGTCCCATCTACTTAGTGAGGGAGCCGGCTTAGCTCAGTCGATATTGCATTTAGGATAGGGGATAAAAGATCTGGGGTTCCAATCCTGGCAGCGAAAAGGGATTCTTTCCTCCTCCAAACTTTCCAGACTGGATTTGGGGCCCATTCCGCTTCCTATTCAATCGGGACCTGGTTCTTTCTCGGGTGTAAAGTGGCTGGGGCTGAACACCACCCACTCCCATCTAGTCCCCAGCTTAAGAAAGAATAGAACTGCGTTTGTCCCTCTATGCTTCTTTGGCATGGAAAGGAACAAATTTACGGTAAGCAACATTAAATTTGAACAAATTTACCTTAACCATTTTTAAGTATCTGGTGAAACTAGTGTAATGCTTATTTATTGTGCCTTCATCAAACCAAAACTTAATGCACTGCCCTTCACACACCAAGTAACAGTTGAGACGGCACTCCCTGAAGATGGCGCCGACGAGCGCCAATTCGCGTCAGAGTATCAGTCAAACAGCGAGATTGGTGTATGAAAGATGGTACATTAAGCTTTGGTGCAATGGAGAGAAAATAGCTATGAACATATTGTACGGTACTGAGGTAGTGGAAGGCATTTCGGAAACTCGTAACGGAAATTTGACACCATGCATTTTTAACTTGGACACGCGGTGGCGCAGTTGGATGAGGCACTGAGCTATTTGCCGGAAGGTCGCGGGTTCAATTCCAAATGGTGTCGTCCTTCCTGCCGCAATATGGCACTGGGGTCGATGCAGCCTCTAACACAAATGAGCACCACGAATATTTCCTGGAGATTAAAGACGGCAGAAGCTTAGGGCTGACAACCTTACCACTTTTATGCACCGACTGTCATGATATCTGTTGACATCAATCGTCTGGAAACCTCAGGGCCTGTCTAGCCCTATACAGGGATTACTGTACCATTTTTTTACATATTTCACCACGGTTTCCACAGACGAATCCGCCACTGAACACATACGCCTTATTCCCCTTCACACAAATTTTAAATAACGCCGTTTACGGAATATGCTTAATGTAGACAAGAATATTTGTGGTATTTACGTTTGAAGTTGGCCCACAGAAAAGCTGTCGTTCATTTGTGCCATCTTATGTACATCCACAGGGAGCAAGAGCCCCCAGTGGGTCAGGACCTCCTCATTATCGAGGCTTCATGATCACACACGGACACACCTCACTCGGTATGACTTCTCTGCACGAGTGATCAGCCCATCGCAGAGACCTCTATCTGACAACACACAACACTCACAAGAGACAAACATTGATGCTTCGGCGGGATCCGAACCCACAATCCCGGCAAGGGAGCGAAAGGCCGCAGACCCACGCCGCAGACCGCACGGCCTCTGGGATCGGCTCTTATGCACATGACCTAGAATATGTTTACGTTTGGTTTCCATGGTAACGACATGAAGAACAGCCGACACAAACTGCCGTACCTTGACTAAATGTGCAATGACCATCCACGTCATATGTCACATAAATGTTTGCCTTAATATTTACGCGCTGCTCCAGTGAAATTCTATACCAATCAATAGTAATTTAAACTGATAGAAATCGATAGTAACTAACTGGCACTGATAGATGTTAATAGTATTTAATAACAATTGATGTTAATCACAATATTAATAGCAATTCATTACTCTCTATTTATCGCTGTCAAATGATGAAAAGTCTGAATTCCAATCTCAAATATTACAATAGTATATACAGCACTTTTCAAGGAATGTCGTGGAATAAATCGGCATGAAGATAACAATTGATGTTAATCACAATATTAATAGCAATTCATTACTCTCTATTTATCGCTGTCAAATGATGAAAAGTCTAATAGCATATACAGCACTTTTCAAGGAATTTCATGGATTAAATAGGCCGGACTCTGGACATGTGAGCTTATTTTCTTGCCAGCGTGTTCATGGCATGGTGTTTAAATACGTCTAAAAGAAAATTTAGGTTTCCGTACTGCGGTACTGGCTCTATCTTTTCACCCTTAAGCCAGAATTGTTTTATACTGAAATGGTTTAAACATATAAGCTCACCTCTCCCAGGATATAATAACACAGTCTCACCGTTTCAAATATACAAAGACAGGTATGTAAATAAAATGGATAAATCGCAGAATATTGATGACAAAATATATTTATTTTGATTTGGCCCTCTCGTGTTTTTGAAAGCGCATACCCGTGGGCCGATGGACTCTGAAATGAATGTTTATGAAGTCCGTGGGGTCTTTCTTGTAAATCATCGTGTGACAGGGGCTTCGTTTGGCCCCCAAAATGTGCTCATTCACACGACTACAAATGCAAACGCACGCTCGCACCCACAAAGGAAGAGTTATGTTCTGCGGCTACGTAGGTGGAAACCGTGAGATAACGTGCGTGGGCCTGCATTCTAAAACCTTTGGTTTGATCCCCGGGCATCATTACATTACACATCACTGTGTTTTATGGGATTTTAGAACGATTGCCGGTACGGTAAAATAGAGAAGGGTAGGTAAACGAGAAGATAGGTGTGAACACTGCGTGAATTCTGGTTGCAGTGAGGATTGTATGGCTCCATTGAGTGTTTGTGTATAGGGAACGGAACAAATATCGGAAGACTCGTTTTTCAGACCTCAGCTATTAGAATTCTTCTTAGTGTATATAATGTTGCACTATGGAATTTTTTGACATTGTAGCGACGTGTATTAATTCACTTGTAGGTGCAAGGACTTTTCCTTTCTCCTTAAAGACACGTAAAGCACACTACATACACACGAAGAGTCCAAAGCTACTGTTTCTTCCTCAGGTGAACACTGGAGGAAGAACCAGTAACTTGGAAGTGTAGACTTTTGTAACGATTAGAGAAGTGAGCTTGGAAAAGTGTGGAAGTAAGCTCTCCTTAAGTTCCCGTAACTCACTCTTTTGATGTTATCTTTATATAACACACAACAAAAGTTTGTTTTAAGTCATCTTAGGTCCCATACCCTCTACAAATTCTAAATTGTAAAAGCCCTTTTCTTAATTTTTGCCAAATGCCTGTTACATTCCTCAAAATATACCTATATTTGTTACATTTTATCCAATATTTGTTAAATTTTATCCAATGTTTGTTAAATTTTATCTAATTTTTGTTAAAGTTTATCTAATATTTGTTACATTTTATCTAATGTTTGTTAATTTTATCTAATATTTGTTAAATTTTATCCAATGTTTGTTAAATTTCATCTAATATTTGTTAAATTTTATCCAATGATTGTTAAATTTTGTCTAATGTTTGTTAAAGTTTATCTAATATTTGTTAAATATTACGTAATATTTGTTAAATATTACCTAATATTTGTTAAATTTTATCCAATGTTTGTTAAATTTTATCTAATATTTGTTAAGGTTTATCTAATATTTCATACATTTTATCTAATATTTGTTAAATTTTATACAATGTTTGTTAAATTTTATCTAATATTTGTTAAAATTTATCTAATATTTGTTAAATTTTATCCAATGTTTGTTAAATTTTTATCTTATATTTGTTAAAATTTATCTAATATTTGTTAAATTTTATCTAATGTTTGCCAAAATGTTTCTAATATTTATTAAATTTATCTCATATTTGTTAAACTGTATTTAATATTCGTTAAATTTTATCCAGTATTTGTTAAATTTTATTTAATCCATTAAAGAAACTACACATCCAAAACGACGAGATCATTGTTTTCCATAAAGTGCATTCTTTATTTTTTCTGTATTTTTGTTAGGTGGTAAAATTAATCTCGCTACATGTTTCTGCACCTAGTGCAATAATCAGGCATTGCACATAAGAACGTCGATATTACAAAGTAATTTCAAAATTTGGTGTATAATATTAAGGTGTTACACATAATTAAAAGTTTTTTATGGAAAACCCTGAAATTAATACACGCAGATAAAACATGAAGCTGAAATATAATTAACTGAAAATGACTCCATAGCTGAGTACTGCTGCTTAGACGACCGTAGAAATGCAGACAGACTGAAGGACAGACAGAAAGACAAACACATAAAAGAATTATTACGGTAGATGTTTCTAAAATTTCTTTTGCGAATGTTACACAAAAGTAATTTGTTACAAGCGCCGTATCTTTTGGAATTGGGAAGCGTAATCAGGGAAAAGAAACGTGAGATTGGAAAGGGCGAAATTTTACAAAAACGTGGCTTGTTGGAATGGGTGCCAAGAGAGTTGGGTTTAGTGAGAGACCACGAGGCTAGTCGTGGGTCAGATTATATTTCATACTTTTATGATTGTTTTTCTATGGAAAGGGTTAATGGTAATTGTAACTTCGGGAATTCTTTTTGTTGTACTTAATGGAAGCAGATCAGCAGTTTAGATAATAGATGTTGTTAGTAACAGCGTATAATTTATAATATTACGCGGTCGATGGTTTGCTGCAGTCGTTATAAATGTACATGTTTCGCACTATTAAGAGGTCAGATTGCGAAGAGCTTTTGTGCAAAGAGAACAGTGGATATGGTATCAATTTCATACGATATAGGCAACAATTTTTTCTAAAATATCCGTGCATTCGTAGGGGAAGTATATTCTTAAGCAATGATTTTCTAGATGGGTGATATTATTATTATTATTATTATTATTATTATTATTATTTACTGCAATTGAGTTTTCACTCGGTGGCAGTAGTCCTTACACTACTTACATTTGTTCTTATTGGTTACTAGTTCTTACACTAGTAAACAATAAGAATATATATACATGAAAGAAATAATACAAAAACACAGTAAATACAAGTACACATATTACCAAAACATCCACACAATTGTCAAAACACCCACACATTACAAAACCCACACTTACACACACCCACACATTACAAAACCCACACACACACACACACACACACACACACACACCCACACGTTACAATACCCACACATACACACACTACATATTACAAAACAAGTTAAAACAACCACAGTACAAGATAAATATCAAATAAAATAATCACAGTACAATCAAGTACCTTCAGTAAAGGGTCACCCTAATGTGCGTGGTACTTTTGTCCCCAAGAACTTCACCGTAACTCACTTCGCTTCACTTCATTTCACTTAACTTATATATGATAATGAACTTTAAAAAATTTAATAATATTCAGCTTCATAGTTCGTAACATTTACGAAATACCTTATGATGATTAATAAAGGAAGATTCTATATGCATAATGTTAGATAAAAATAAATATTACAATATGTCTGACACGTATGGGTAAGGAATTGAGGGCGCTGTACAAATCTGAACACTTCAGAATTATTGGATAAGCCTAGGAGACTGAAGCCTTCCAATGTTATGTGGTAGTGCTGTTAGAACTAGTAGTTCAGACCGCTTAAATTGCGTGAGGCACAATCCGTCACACCAACTGTACATGCTATTTAGTTGAACTGTTGGAACTTCCTCAATTTTAGTATAAATGCATATATTACACATAGCCGCAAAGACATTTAAAAATATTTCTGAATCTAGAGATTTTATGGCCACCAATACATAAACATTCGGTGCGACACCATTTCTTTAACATAAGGAGAAAATAATTGTAATGCCAAGCAAACACTTGCAAGGTTTTACTTAAATTCGCACGAGGCATCGAAATCTGAAATTAAATTTTAATTTTCTGTATAAATAATGATCATTCTTAAGCATATACTAGTCAAATAACCGATCAGAATATTCTCTGTATCTTATGGGAACTGAAGATTATAAAATATAAAACATTTTTATAAATAAAACATTGGATATACTGTAATTGATATAGGGGTATTTGTTATTTTGAATGAAGTTACAATGGATTTTAGCCAAAATAGTATCATTAGCTCGCGGTGGTTCAGTGGTTAACGTGCTGTGTTACAAATCGGAAGGTCGCTGGTTCGATCCTAGCTGGTGTCATTGGAATTTTTCATAGACATAAAATCCTTCCGATCGCACTGTGGTGCTGAGGTCGACTCAGTCTCTAACAGAAATGGGTACCAGGAGCATTTTCTGGGGGTAAAGGCGACCGGTGCGTAAGGCTGACAAATTTACACCATCCTGTGCCGTTGTTACGAAATCTGGGAACCTTAAATTTCTGGAACCCTCTGGGTCACTCCAGGCCTGTAACGGGACTGTATTACCTTTTTCTTACTACCTTTAGTTGGATTGTAATCATCGCTTATTGTGCAGGTGTTTGATTTTTGATACATATTAGACGAGATACTGTGGAATGAAGAACGTCCATTAAAGTTGTGGGTGTTAAATTAGTTGTATTGAGTGATGTGTAATGAATTTATTCGAAGTTTGGAGTCGGACGACAAGAGAAATACGTAGGATTGATATATTCTAACTGATTGACAGGTCTGTGGTTTCAGATTTAGACACTTGTGTCTGATGGAATGTGATATGTGTGTGGAAAATGGAACATGATTTGGGCTTGACGGATCTGCCTAATGTCGAGATAACAGCTATGTACTCGACAGAAAGTGACAAGCTTGTTTCTGTTTGTTTGTGACGAAGAAATGGAAATCGAGATGAAATACACCCACGAGATTTCAAAACGTTATTGAATATTAAAAATAATGGTACAAAATACCAATTGGTCTTTTTGCGGAATGAACTACAGTGACATTTATTGGTACTTGGAGGGATAATAGAGAAACTGCGAATTTTTCCTAAATAATTTTTGAGGGCTGCAGAGAAACAGTGTAAAGCAAGAACTGCAAACAAATGTTTTATTTTGAACAATTATTTCAGTTTTTCTATAGTAAAACCAACTAGATGCATCAATGTCTCAAATTTATTTATTTTGGAATGACACTCTACATGTTTCGGACGGTCTTTCCGTCCATCATCAGGAGTTCAAGACTGTACATACAGCAACAGGCATATGTCAAACAGATAGTGCTGTATGTACAGTCTTGAACTCCTGATGATGGACGGAAAGACCGTCCGAAACACGTATAATGTCATTCCAAAATAAATAAATTTGAGACATTGATGCATCTAGTTGGTTTTACTACAGAAATAATATTACGATACACTGCCCTATATACGTCAAAAATTATTTCAGTATTGCCAGTTGGAGTTTTAATCCTACATGTAGATGAATTACATATTTTCTTTTGAAGGAAGTGTGAAGACAGGCCACGCGAAGATTTTACGTGATTATTTGAGAAATTTTATAGGTTTATGGGAAATATAAATTTCTACTATTTTGTTGACATTTTTCCCAGATTAATAGTGCGTGTCTTCAAATTTCTTAAAATGTGGATCGCTTGCAAGGTCTCAGTAATTCGGAGGAGCCCTTCCTCCGAATTGTTACAACTCTAGAAACCCTTCGCCATGAAGAGAGGTAACGATGAAGTTGCCATACTTAAAACCCGCAGCACTTTATAAAGGGAATGTAAATTTTTTACAAAAACAATAATTTTTCTGGCAGTAATATCAGCACAACTAATATATGAAAAGCCTACAGAAATGGGACGTTATGTTTAACTGAGTACAACCTATTTAAATCGCGGACACAGGCGGAATATTTCACGAATAACAGCTGCGAAACATTAGCTTAATCTTCTATAACCGTTCAATGTATATAAAATGAGGTTTGAAATTAAAAAATTACTTTTTTTCCTACACAGTTTATTTCTGTGTTGTGTATGGATCTCATAATGAACATCGGTTGTTTCTGTATACAGAACAGATTGACAAGTCTTCAAATTGGGTCTTTGTAAATAACCAACTTGACACACAATTCTTTTTCATATATGTATATTCCTATTCTCTACATGTTTCGGACAGCTATGTGTTCATCATCAAGAGAATTAATTTCATCAGTTCCATCCAAACCAGTGTACCAGAAGGTCATCTACAAAGAGAGGCGTATACCGGATATCCTATTGATACAATTAATTCTCCTGAAGATGGTCACGTAGCTGTTCGAAACATATAGAGAATAGAAATAAACATACATGAAAAAGAATTGTGCGTCACGTTGGTTATTTACAAAGATTACAACGAGATGCACGGTCAACAAAACATAAAATGGAGACAGACTGTTTACTGTGAGGTACGAACCGAACGTTGTACGTGAAATGCAGGTTAATTTTCGTCTGTAAATGTTTAAATGATGTCATACGAACTCATTGCTTTGGAATCTGATGTTTATTGGACCGTGCATCTTTGTGATAACTGAAGAATAAAAAACCAACTAGATGCCACTTGTTATTTTGTTGTACTTCTTATAGGCTCAACATGATTCGGGCACTAGTATGCCCATCATCAGGAGCTCGCGACTATGATGTTGCTTACCACACTGGTCGTTTCGTTCTTGGTTTGCTGTATGTTGGAGGTTAGGTGAGGTTAGTCTGGAGTAGTGTTCGGGTTGCAGGCTAAAGCGCAACTCTATCCAACAGATATCACTGCCTATTTGCTTGAGATTTAAGTGTCCCACGGCGTGAAATTTATTATCGACGTCCTGCACGGGACCACGTCAAGAAAGCGAGGATATCTGCCTCCACTTCCGTCTTCAAGAAATAATGCTTAAACAAGTGAACAAAATAGCTGTAAATTTGTGTCTTGCTCAGTAAGAAAGCCAGGCTTCTTTAAAAAACTGTACAGCAGAGATTCAATTTGAATCTGCTGATTACTGGACCGTGCATCATTGTGATAATTGAAGAATAAAAAGCCAACTATATGCCACTTATTATTTTATTGTACTTCTTATATGCACAACCTATTTCGAGCATTAATATGCCCATCATCAGGGGCTCGCGACTATGATGTTGCTTACCACACTGGTCGTTTCGTTCTTGGTTTTCTGTATGTTGGAGGTTAGGTGCGGTTAGTCTGGAGTAGTGTTCGGGTTGCAGGCTAAAGCACAACTGTATCCAACAGATATCACAAGCCCATTTGCGTGAGATTTAAGTGTCCCACGGCGTGAATTTTATCACTGACATCCTTCACGTGACCACTTTAAGAAAGCGAGGATATCTGCCTCCACTTCCTTCTTCGTGAAATAATGCTTAAAATGAACAAAATATCTTTAAATTTGTGTTGCTAAGTTTTGCTTTAGCCTGCAGCCCGGACACTACTCCAGCCTAAATGCACCTAACCTCCAACCTATAGCAAACCAAGAACGAGACGACTAATGTGGTAATAAACATCATAGTCGCGAGCTCCTGATGATGGGCATAGTAGTGCCCGAAACATGTTGAGCCTATAAGAAATACAATAAAATAATAATAATAAGTGGCATAAGGTTGGTTTTTTATTCTTCAGTTAATCATTGTTATGGCTCCGCAGTTCAATTCGCCCATTTCACTGTCAATTTTTAAAATCAACCTAATAATATCTGTCGAGGAATACAAATCATGAAGCTTCCTTCTCATCATCTTATTTCCTGCCTCTTAGAACCGACAACCCTTTCTCAGGACGCTGTAACCGAACACCCCCAGCCTATGTTCCTCCTTTCTTGTGAGAGACCAGGTTTCACATCCGAGTAGAGTAAAAGTTCTCATAAAAGTTTTCATAACGCTAGACTGCGTTGGAAGCGCTGCAACTTCAGACATAGCAGCACTCCTGTACCAGTCATTATATGCCGGCAACTGTTACTTTGGGTCAGCAGCAGTTATACAAATGTCATTAAATTCTGCGTTTATGAATTCATGTCGGTAGATGCATAAACCCAGAGGGACATAAAGAATTTCCTTATAACTGCTTAAAGAAACGGAACAGTCTTCAGTAAAAGTACGTTAATTGGCGTCTTATATAGAGCTGGTGGAACCTAACCGATATTATAAATCTTGAAATTTTTAAAAATTTTGAGGATATTGTAACTTTATACAACATACTTGATTTCTGTACACACCACCACACGTTTTTTGTCTTAGAACTATTTCAGTATTATCCTGTAAGATTATGCCACTTACGAAACCGGCCCCCAACAGAAGTAACTTAAATTTACTCGCACCACTAACTGTAATTTTTTAAGGTAATGTACCTAGGAAAAGGGAAGTGTATTTCCTTGGCTTGTATAAATATATGTTTACAAACATCACCTTAAATGAACGGTATTGTTACATCTTCCTATGTCCTTTACTGTCCTTTTGAACAATAATTTCTCGGTCGTCGTCACCCTGTACCTGGCTGTGTGTCTGAACGCCCTACCGGTCACAGCTCTCCACAATCACACTAGAGGGCAACGCAGTGCCGCACGCTTGCGCGACCTGGCTTTTCTACAGTCTATAAGCCCAGAGCCAGTGTTCGGTTGCAACCCAGTGAGCATCGCGGTGCTCGTGAAAGCGCGTTACTTGACGGATATCAAGTGGCAGGCTTCACTGTTGTGGTTTGGGTGATCACTTCGGTACGTTGGTGAAGTGGATGTACGCTAACTCGGTCCGGCCAAGTTATTTTTGTTCACTTTCGCTTTTGATTCTCGGCTATGTGTTTGTGTTATAATTCTGTTTAAAATGCAGTCAGCTCAGTTACACGCAGACACAAAATTTGTCTTTTTAAATTTAGAATAATTGTAATTCTGCAACATATACACGTACTTGCCACGTGTAATAGAATTTAAAACAGACAGCTGTGTTTAAAAAAAAGGGGATTTGTAATAGTTACATGTGTATATTAATTAAAATCAAGTAGGTTGTTTATGAAGTAGGAGGATTAAGCCCGGGAATATTTGTTGCGGCAGTGACGTATTTAATGAGAGAGGCAGGAAACATTTGTGTAATTCGCGTGCCTGTAATTTTATGCGCCCTCATTAGGCAGAGTGTAGTATCAGGTGAATTTAAGAATTTTCCCATCTGAAGCAGAAAGCTGTATCGCGGGACACTTCTTAGAAGTTGTAATAATTCAGTTACCTTATCCTTTCGACGCACTTTTCCTTCCCGTTCCTTGAAGTGAACTTGTATTGTCTTTCACGCAAAGAAGGCACATTTCATATCACGCGAACCTTTCCATGTACACACTAAAATCTGATGAAGTGCGGGTGTTTTATATGAGATCGCGTGTGTGTTGATGAGGATTCAGCAACGCTGTGTGGTGCTACCACTATGAGGCTCGCCGCGGAGTCAGTATCTTCGCCTGGTAGTTCCCGCTGCAGTCGGTCACCACGTGGGCTAACCAAGGCTCCCCTCGCCCGGTCGACACGTCCTCGAGAAACTAAGATCAGCCACACTAACAGCGGCAGGTTGTATGGCGTCGTGGGCGTCGTGGCGCTCAGCTGCTACCTTAACGGCCTGACCGGAGACTTCGTCCACGATGACATTCCGGCG
>Ga0131853_10008446_pt1 | contig 18774 bp, 3 predicted proteins | sample TergutLab28metaG_FD_92764 | JGI IMG/M metagenome (GOLD analysis project Ga0131853, IMG submission 92764) | Labiotermes labralis P1 segment gut microbial communities from Petit-Saut dam, French Guiana - Lab288 P1 (version 2) (version 2) | ecosystem: Host-associated > Arthropoda: Insects >...
CCTTTTTCCTTTTTTTTTTTTTTTTTGGTAGGATTACGGGACGAAAAAGGGGGGTATAAGGAAAAAGGGAAAGGAAACAGGGGGTTGGCATCCCTGTATATAAAAACCCCCCCCCCCCCCCCGCTCCAGATTTCTTTCACTGTAAACGGAAGAGAGCCCAGACGTTTCTAAAAGAAGACTTCTTCCTTATGTAACAGAGGGGTGTCCGAAATAAATTCGGTTTTGGAGGATTTTGTAAGTTCAGAAAACTCTTCCAAATTGGCGACTGTAAGTATAAGTCGCAAGAGAAAGCACATTTAGATTGTTAGTACATCAATATCGAATCGAGGTTTTCTTCACAAGCAAATAAGGAAAAACGAGCAAAAATGAGACATGTTGCAGGATAAAAGGAAGGAGTTATTGGTAAAGCTTTGGGATGAATGGTACTCTAATCTTAAAAGATTTTTTTTTGGAGCATGTATTGAAACGCGCACAATAGAGAAGAACAGAAAACAACACAACATGTCTGCTTCTGTTTCATGACTAGGTGAAATAAGTTGAACAGAGAGGAGTTTGTCTTCAATTAAGGCATTTCTCCAAGACTGGACAGTATGCTATTACTCCACAACAGCTGTTCCATTTGCAGACCTCCAGCCGCACTTATGAATAATTTAGTACGATACTTTTTACCGTTTGAAGGGATGCATGTGTTTAGGTCTATAATAAAACTGATTCTCTGTCCTTCAGCCTTTCTTTCCGTCTGACAAACCTTCTTATCGTGTGCTTATTTCCTGATGTAATTAAGTTTTGAAACACGTTAACAAGTGTCATCATGTAGTGCCCTAAAAGTGGAAAAGTACCTGGAAATGCTGCGGTTTACACTACTCGCTCTTAACGCATTGTATTTAAAAAATAAGGAAATCGTTCAATTTGTCACAGTTACAGAAAGAATTAAGGTGCAAGAGGAGATGCCGTACGTAATGCAGGGAAGTTAAATTTACACGAAAAGATAATTTTTATAAGAATATTTGCTAAATAATTAATAAAATTGCCCTAAAATGCCCTTTGAAAAACTGTTATACTTCATAATATAAGATCGTAATGACTGATTTCTTATTGAGCTATTAAAAACAGGAAGCTTATGAAGTTCTTCGGTTTTTTTGACGTTTTGCTGACCGTGCATCTCAGTATAATCTTAGTAAGTGACGAACTTAATGAACAAATTCTTGTTTTATAATAAGTTTATTATATTCCTCTACATGTTTCGAGCACTTTTGTGCTCATCATCAGGATGTCAAAACTGTATTATACAGCATCTGTTCTCACCACACCCTGTAGGAGGCAGTCCGGTGCGCTCGTGTGCACCGGACGGCCAAATACAGGGTGTGACGATACCAGAAGTTGTATAATACAATTTGACCTCCTAATGATGAGCACAACAGTGCTCGAAACATGTAGAGGAATACAATAAACTCATTATAAAGCAAGAATTTGTGCATTAAGTTGGTCAATTACTAAGATTGCTCGTCGGTTTGTAATAAAAGCCACAAACTGCTTCAGAATTTCGCTCACAAGAAGTTTAAAAAGCCAGTTTTTGTGCATGCTGAGAAAAAGAGTCAAAACTATCACAACGTAATAAAACGTGATTGAAATATGTACTTAGTGGAACTTTAATAACCCAAAAGAAAAACCCTGAGAATGCCGGACTGTCATATTGCGAAATGCAGAGAAGGAAACTGCAGATTAAACTCAACGAAAGAATAATATTTCATGTCAATGAGACAACACTAAAGGAAAGTTAATATTTTGAAGTCCCCGTTGTTTTAGGACTTTCTTGTGCTGTTAATTATTTTGTGTACTGACTTATTGATTTAAAATATAATTTTACGAAACACAAGCAATAAAAACACAGAATGGATTCATGGATCTAAATTCTTCTTACACCGTTCCAAGGTGGAAATGAATATCGCATTCTTGAACGTGTATGAAAATCGTGCGATTACACATGTCCCTAATGTGCCTAATGGGCGTTGCTTCAGAAATTCAAGGACGCGACATTCTTAGATGAAGTGGCTATAGCAGTACATTACGCCGCTGTCGTTCTGAAAAATGCAGGAGTATTCTATTACCTCTGGTAGTAGTACGAAAATAGGTATGTAACGAATTACTATCCGAATTATGAAGAAATATTTAAGGCATCACCTGCCTAAGAGCAGAGTTCGAGGAAGCACTTCAACTAAACCCTTCTGCGTAAAAAAAGACCTCGAGAAATACAGTAGGCAGAGCGTACTGCTGGGTGGTATAAAATGTTCATGCAGTGAATTCCAATAATTGAGAAAATCGTACAGTATGGCTGTTAAAAAGATTACCTACGCAACAGACGACTTCGATATATTGTGGGAATTTCTGCAAACTTTGCGCTTTGTGTTCAAGAATTAGGATAATTCAGGAGCTTGCAAGCAGGAGATAATCGCAGTAGGTTGGCTGCTTGTGGTCGATTATGAAGAAATATAAGTACATAGTAGGGAATTTCAAATTTTGCATTTGTTACTTAATATCGTCCTCAAATTAAGGACAGTGGGATGTGCGAGGTAATCACTGATATAAGGGAATAAGGAATACAGTGATTATACAGTTCGTGATTTTGGACCTGGTTTGAACTGGCTCAGCACTGTGTCCACTAGCGGAATTAATTTTAGGTTGTTTAACTTCCGGTTTCTATTACAAGAGGCTTAACCATTAAGCTATATCATGCGGACACGTAGGAGCTGGAACAGAGGATAGTAGCTTACGCTAGGCTGCGGGCTGGACGACTAAGGAATTGTGGTTTGTTTCCATGTTGAGCAGTAGACTTTCTCTTCTGCTAACAGTTCACACCGGGCTGTGGGTTCCATCCAGCCTCCTCCTCTGCGGGCACAGGCGCTGTTCCACTGGCAGTAAATTGGCCAGAACGTGAAAGTGACCACTGACATCTCGTGCCAAGGCTAAGAACGTGTGGCGCTATAGCTCCACTCCTCCCACATACTTTCGTGGCCTGTGCAAGGGAATCTTTACATTACTGAGTTTACATATCAGACTGTAATAGCGTTTTGTCTACTCATATGAGGGCTGAAAAAAGTGAAGTATTTTCCAAAGAGTGTAATAACAGCTTTCAGATTATTGCTCCCTTTCCTTGTCCCGTGGTGCAACATAATAGGAAATATCGTCCGATAATATTGTTCTTACCGTATGGGACATGGACCTTGAATATCATAGTTTTGCGAATGGACATAGCTTTGCTGCAAATCTCGCTCCTCCTGCCAGCGCTTGTTTACTCTGTTGTCCTCTGCTGCCAGAATTTTGTGATGAATAAAAATGTACATTTATTTATGACAGTTACTGGTTTTATGATAGCTTTTTGCCGTTACGAATTTTCACAGTTAATGTAGCCTAAAATTATAAATATTACCACATTTTTTGAATCAATACAGGACTTCAACACACGAAAATATAGGAAACTGCGTGTCTTACGTAGGGCAACTGCGGCTTATGCCTATGTTGCCTGCAAAAGTGTGAATTTCCTTGTCGGGTCATCAAGGACACAGCAGGGCTATCGGAATTTTTATCTCCATAATTAAAAATCGCGCTTGGCGGCGCGGTAATGTGTAACAGAAACCGTAGGGGTATTTTGTTTTGCTACTAGCCAAAAAAATTGAGAGAAACAACCAAGTTCCTCGTCACCGACCATACTGTAGACGTTTTCATAAAAGCAGCAGCCTAACATTGGATACTTTATGCTGTGTTCTTACAATAAAACAAACATACAATGGCAAGGTTTTGCCTGACTGTTCACCGGGATGCTTCACATCTGCAGTTATTTTACTGACCACGTTGTGTGGTACTGAGAATCTCCTTTATAATTTTCAGGAGACTATTTGATTTTCGTCCATGTAAGTCCAATATATAGCTAAATTTGCAATAAAATCAAACTAGTCTTTATGTACTATCAAAGTAAAGGTATAAATTTTTCGCCTGTTTAGAGCAACCATCGTTTTCGCCTAAGTACCACGCCACACAGTGGTATAGTGGTAGCGTGTCGTTAATCCTTACATTCTAGAGGTGTGTTTAAGCTGTGACTATCTTCATACTCCGACATCTTTACTGACAGAAGTGTTACACAAACAGTTCGATTATTTTCAAGCAAAATTTATTGGTACGATTGTAAAACTACACAAGAAGAAATTAACATAAATAATATGCAGCCTGTGGGTACCATTATTTAAAATTTTATTCCTTTCGCGTCCATTAATAATTACGATATTAACATTATATTGAAATACATCGTAGGAAAACGTTCTTTTGAATTCATGCAGATTTACGCTACATATATCTTACGGTGTGCAACAACAACTCTATCATAAAGTAGTACGAAAGTCTACAGCAGATTAGAATTGCGCTCTTCTGGATTATTACGCAGCGAGTGGTGGTAATTTCTGCGTAACAACCCAAAAGTGCGCAGTTATCATCTACTTCGCGGCGCAAGCCTGAAATCACGCCTATGGCACATTGTATTTTCTTCTGGACAACAAGTAAAAAGCAAAATTACAGCAGCGGTGTTACTTTCGAAGTTCAGTTTGGGAAACATTTCTGTCGAAGACGCTGACGTTCATGACGACCTGAGAAATTGCATACAGGAAATGGGCTTGTCCCTTAGAAACAAATCTCCTCCTAACCCTGTTTAACGTTTGCAGGATTATGTGACTAGGCACCAAATGACACTCATTTCCCATCCTCCGAACTCACGCCAAGTTAAAAGTCAAAAGGAACGGAGGTGATGAAGTCATTGCGATGGAAAGGAAATCAGAGTCTGCTCTTGTAGTTAAAAAAAAAGGAAAAAAAAACCTTTACAGACTCTTCATACATCAGGAGAATCAGGGGATTAGCACTTTGTGTCAGATTGTAAGAGAAATAGCTTGAAGAGAATACTATGGCATGCAAGTTAAGTGCTCTGGGTAGGCCTGTGACGAACACATCATCCACGAACTTCAATACAAGAGATATATAGGCCTACCGCCACTCGCTTTCGGCTGCAAAACTCGTCTTGGTTTGTAAGGAAATGTGCAGTTACGGGAGTAGATTTGAGTATGTTTTCAGCTTTCTTCTAGAATGAAGAAATTCACAAAATGTGGAGGTCATGAGACCACTTCCGTGTCTTGGGACAGGCCTGCTTCTGATATCACAAATTTCCATCCTAGCTGTTCCTCGTTTTATTTCTTATTAAGGATGTGACTATGAGATCAGCTGACGTTCGTCCTCCAACGTAGGAACACGACAATCAACAGCTTCCTCCTACTTCTATCCTTCCGCATGTGTAAGGAAGCATTAACTGGTACTAAATCACGGGTGAGGTTAGTCACTAGGAAGTGTAACTCATTTCCTGAGCCTGTCGGATATTTGTGCGTATCCGTTTGTGCACGAACAAATATTTGTTTGCTTCGTTTATTTTATACTGTCCATATGATTCACATTCGTAGTAAAATGACGATTGCTCATATTAATAATTGTCCAACGAGATGCAACACAAAGCAGTCTATTTATTATTCTACAAGTTCACTTTACATGTTTCGGGTGTCAACCACACCAATCATCAGGAGTACACAAAACTGTAACTACAGCCTCCGGTACTGGTCATATTTTTTGTACAGCTACCTCCCTCCACCGTGGCCATAATGGCCACGGTGGAAGGAGGTAACTGACCAGTACCGGAGGCTGTAGTTACAGTTTTGTGTACACCTGATGATTAGGTGTGGTTGACACCCGAAACACGCAGAGTGAACTTGCAGAATAATAAATAAACTTCTTTGTGTTGCATATCGTTGGACAATTATTAATATAGATCAGCGATGCACGGAACCAATAAACATAAAAGACGACTGCTCATCTTTCTCGCACTTCAGAGTTATTTTTAATTATCAAATTTAATTATTAGCAGTTGATGTGGGAAGATGAAGATGCGGTAAAAAGTAATTAATAAAGGCCTGACACTGAAGCCCATTCTATAAACCTTGCCAGTATTCTTACTTTGCAATCAAACATAAGCATAAATAAGTACGCCCATGCAGATGACGTATTTTCTAAACATTTGTTGACTGGGACTCTGCATGGCTCAGTGAGTAACATCAAGGACTATAGCAATTGTCGGGTGTATCGCTGTTAACAGTTACTTAAAAATTTAATCCAATAGTTCTGTGTCAATCTTAAATTTGTACATGTAAGAAACTGATGCGGAAAATCGCGGTGAAATTCACAGCAATATAGCAGCTACTAATCCTATGTTTGCTAGCTGGCAGATAACTACAAAATGGAAATAAAACAGTGCAGTTTATAAGATATTTATATATTTCAAGAAGACCTGAGCTAGTTTAGGGGGGGGGGGACTTTTATGATTTTCTCATTGACTATAATATGTAAATCACTGTCTGATACGATTCCTGTAGGGAATCCTGTGTAACTAAGCAATCCTTTATCGCCACTGCCTCTCTGTCACCTGTGTTGCAGAATATGTCATTACAAAGGTCCCAACATAGCGGGACAGACTGACATTAAACGGGAGACAATTGCCTCTCGCCTGTGCTGAAGATGTTAATTTTTTTAAGGAAAACGTAGGTTCATACTTAAGTAAATGCTGATACAACTAAGCAAATATATATACCTATTGAAGAGAATTTGGGGAAAAAATCACAAAAGGGAACTAATAAATCTTTTCAAATTGTCGTGAATTTTAAACACTTAGGAATGAGACCAACAAACCAAAGTCGTATGCAAGAGAAATTAAAGACCAAGTTAAATTCAGGAAAAATTTTATTCTATTCCGCTCAGAATACTTCGTCTCTGTACCTTCTAAATATATGAAAATTAAAATCTACGGAAATACAAACCTGCCTGGGATTTTGTATTGGCATGCAACTTGTTTTCTCATACTACAAGAAGAAACTAGACCCAGGGTCGTCGAAGGTGACGTGACAACGATTCTACTTACATTGAAGGGAAAGGAAGTAACAGAAGTATAAGAAATGCATAACGATGAGTTTCATGACTTATTATTCGGTTGGTCAGAGGAAGGAGGATCAGGTGGAAGCGAAATATGTCCGTATAGGAAGATCAGAACAGAAAGGCATGCAGGCATTAAGTTGGAAAACCTGAGGAAAGGGGGTCCATTAGAAGACTTAGACTTTAATGAGAGAGTAACAATACAGTGGATAAGATGGCATTAATTTGGCCCTATTAATGTGATTGACGATGTGGATAGTTGGCAGAGTGTGGTGAACAGGCAATAAACCTTTGGGTTACATAAAACGGAGGCATTTCTTGTTCATCTGAGAACAACTTGAACCTGTTCCGTGGGGTTGGTTCTTCGGTATTGGAGCTCATGTATTAAGTACGTAAACCTGCTTTTGCAAAATTAATCATGGAAACGGGCCCGAAATTATTTTTCTTGTTTTTCATTAAGAAACCGAAAATTAAAAAAAATAATAACTTACATCTTGTGTAGTTAAAACATTTTGCTTATCGCTTTGATTTTTTCTTCAATACATCAGGCTTCTTTGAACACGCCAGCGGAATTTCTATTTCATTAACTTTAGGCACTTGTATTCCAGCCAATCAAAAGACCAGTTATTCAAGACGGGATCCGTACCATGAAGTCAGTCAGTCAGTCAGTCAGACAGCCAGCCGGTCGGTCGGTCGGTCGGTCAGAAGTCAGTCAGTCTGTCTGTCAGTGACTTAATGGAAGCAATGAAAAACAATAACAACCCATCAAAAGTGAATTTAACCCAAGCTACTAAAAAAATCCCGCCTGTATTATCTGATTTTCAAAATGCACCAACCAGGCCTAACTGAATTTTACTTGAAATTTCAGTTTTTGTGTTGTGTGATGCAGAATCGCGTCGCAGCAGAAGTGATGGCTCATACAAACGGCTGCGAAAATCTAAAAATTCGCGTAACTTGTATTTATTTCATCCGGTGTTTATGCACACACCTGACGCTTTGCGTCCTGTAAAGGCAACCTCGTGCCACATAGACGCTGCTGTTTGTAGTCTGCCAGTGAAAGATTCTAACCTTACATATGCCAATTACCTTAACTGAAACGTTGAACCTACATTTAAGGAAAGCGTATCAGCCAATCACCCGAGTACTCCTACCTGCTCTGCTGAAGGACACTGACGAAGATTAACAATGGTTAGTAGAAGGTGGAAATGAAAGACAAGAGCATCTGCCGGAACGCAGGATACGGTCCTGCGTGATTCTTGAATTCCAGCTTTTTTAGCTGCAGCATTATTTCCCTCTCTTTAAGTTGCTTCAGCTGTGAAACCAACCAAATGGAAAAGGTCGTCTTTATGTGTACTCATGGGTGAGACTAATTACTTCGCTATACGGCTGTGGTGTATACACATGTGCCAAAACGCAGTCCAAACAATCTGGCCTGCAGTGTGCTGAAATATGCGTGTTTAAGTATTAAGAACTTTTCTTCTTTGTTCCATTCAGCTAACACAAATTAGGACATCTGCCCAATTCAGATTCCGAATTTTCCTTGTTTTGCACCTAATGAATCCCTTATACGAGTATACTTGACAGGACTACTTGCAAAGCTTCCTCTTACACAGAACATAAAATTGAGAGCAGCGTAATTATGCCACCAGCGGGCTTCGAGCCCGCATTTCTTTTGCTCAGGCGGTCAAAGATAACACGCACCTAAGAACTGGTGACCACTGTGTTCGCCAAATATTTGAACTGTCGAGCATAAAAATTAAACGGCCCACACTTTGTCAGTTGCATAATTTAGAAATAAATAAGGCGATAAGACAGTAACTGTGTAAGTAATTAACTAAGAGAGTGCGTCGAAAATTAGTTAACTCCGCTTTACAAACAATTATTTTAAAAAAAACCAGCTGGCTAAGATATACCCGCCTTATCAATATCTGAAATTTGAATATCGTGTCCAAAATGTCGCCGCTGTGACGCACAATAACTACAAGGCCTGACACTAGACAGACATCAGCGTCCATGCTAAGAGTAATAAAGTGTTAGATACAAAATGTGTCATATTGCTGTGCCGAAAAGCTCAGAGGCTCAGATGTTCTTGAGGAAAACAAAGAGTTTGGAAAAACATAAATGGGTAAGTTTGAGGCCTTAGTGGAAACTGTGACTAGAGGGAACCACGGCAGGATTTCATAATCATCAGGGTTTAGACTACACGAAATATTTTTCCGAAGATATAAACGGAAGAGATATCTTGGTAGAACTAACAGTATACGGAGGGAAAATAAGAACCTTACATCAACAAAGAGTAAATATATTGAATGGATTCAACTGGATATCACAACATCCCCCCTCCTCCAGTAGCTGGTATCAGTTGGTGCAGACGCTCTAAATCTTTCTCCTGTGTTCATAACTTAAAAACCGCTGATGGCAAGAAACTTCTGTTCCCGGATTATGAGCTAAATGCAACATAAAATCAGCCTTATCTGGCCATGGCAATCAGAACGGAGTTTTTGAAATTGTTTCTTATTTTTAAGGAAAATATTAAATCCATCAATCAGATAGCCAAAATATTTTGTAAATGTATTCTGATTCAGTTTTGAGTAAAATCGACTTACGAATTTCAAAACAAAAGTCACAGTCTTTACAAGAAGGAGAGATTCTGGTAAGAAATTATGTGTACTTCAAAATTACATGATCTCATTAAAGCAACAAATGTAAATTATTAAGTACAAAATATTGTTTTGCGTTTTATTGAAAATTTCAATCAATACAGATTTAGACAACATTAAATTTGATATACATAACCTTACATTTTCGCACCGTCACCACATCTGCACTTGCTGCACTTCAAGTAAGACTCATTAAATGAGCGTATTGACAAAAGAATTCTTAAATCTTTCCCATCAAAATAAAACTCTACATCCTGTCTTTCTTCATGCAAGCTGTCTTCCCTTTATATGTATAAAATTAAAGGACCCAGAAGGCTGCCATAGAATTGATAACAACCATTTAGGCAGAACTCTTACATGCATCACCTGAACAGCCTATTGCAGGGACACTTCAAGTATTACCACAGCAGTAGCTCTGCCAATGTTACTTATCGTTCGTGTGCATCTTTCTAACATATTAAAGAAGACCTTTGTTTTATATCAAAATATACCTTAGATCTCATCCTTTCAGAAGATTCCTCAGCTCCGATTGGCTAAAAATCGGCAACATGGCGGATATCCGGCGTATTCTGTATTACCCTTGAGGCGAGCGGAGTACTGCCTGTGAAGAGCAGATGTCAAGACCATATATAACCCCTGGAGTGATTTGCCAGTGACGTTAGATAAAAACAGAACTAGCTTCCAGTGCGTGGCGTATGGGCTATAGCGGGTGGCGCCTCGCGTCTTGAAGTAAATATAATGAAGAACGAAATGGTGAGTTTGTGTTGGTTTTGGACATGTGTGAATTTCGAGGGTCTAGACAACACATTCAGAAATTGATTGTTTGGACTTTCCGTGCTGCAGACGAGGGGTTTTATTTATAAGAAATGGCCTTTGAGCAATAGACGAAAAACATTTACCCTGACATGTAATGGCAGTTGAAGATAAATATTTATGGCTTTCATTGATAGAAATTACGCGTTACCATATAAATATCTTCCTGTGACCTATTAAATTTGTACAGAGACGGGCAATACACAGTGAACAAAGTAGTGCATCGTCCTGCATGTGTGCATAATTTGCACTGAAATTTTGTGACAATGAAGGAAGAGTGTGAAAGTGGGCTCAAAGAACCAACGATTGTGTGCTTTGTTAGATATTGTTAGGAACTCTAAGGAAATATTTACGCATTATGTTTTTTATGTTTTACAGTTATGATATGTTATAAAGTTTGCACATTCTTAGAAGTTGTGGTGTCACACATCACATCAGGATCCCAGTATTTCTAAAGCCTTAGAAGTGTGTAGGACCGTTCTATTATTATTATTATTATTATTATCGAGTTTTTCACTTCTCAGCTTTGGCTGGGAAATATTCACCTATCCTGGGATGTAGTAACCAACAGGGTTAGGCTCGGTGGTCTTTCTTGTAGTTTAAAAAGTTTCTTACAATTGAACATGTGCCAAGAATTACAGATTTTTGCAGTTGTATGTATGTAGTCGGGTGCAAGTTAAGTCTTGTTAGACTTTGTGATAGCGACTTTGGAATTACTCCTGTAGATGATATTACTATCGGGATCACTTGTGCTGCCTTTTACTTCCACATAACACATATTTCATTCGCCAGTTCTTGGTACTTGTTTTGTCTCACATGCTACGGTAATGTGTTGGATTGTCTCCGATTCTTTTCCATATCTTCTGCATAGCTCTTCTGTGACTGGCTGCTTCAAAATATATTTCTTGCAGTTTCTTCTTAGTATGACTTGGTCCTGTATTGCTATTAAAACGCCCCCTGTTTCGGCGAACAAATCCGCGTTTTTCAGCCATTTGTCCGACGCTTCTATGTCTACATATTGTTGGCTGAGGTCATGCGGATGGCGGCCATGCAAGGCTTTTTGGGACCATTGTCTCTTGACTTTGTTATTATATTCTTCATCTGTGGGGAGTTCATTTGCATTTGCACAGACTTAAGTCCAGTGGTGTGCACTTATCATCTGCTTTTAATACTGCAGCATGAAGAGATGACGTGACCTGTTTGTTTGAGAAGTATGTCTGAAAGTGCTTCACCTGTTTATCATGTAGTCAAGTAATATCAATCAATCAATCCTCTGCCGCCCATTTGCAGCACGGGGGTGGTGAAATCTATTATATTATTATTGTTATTGTTGTTGTTGTTGTTTCTGGTTGGGAAGAATTAAAATTTTAAGTGTAACTGCACACTGACACTACATTAAAGCGAAGCCATATGACTCTCATCTCCTGTATAACCGATCACAAGACATATCATTCATGGCAGTGATAATATCACACCGCCTTGTAAGATATGAGTACACTGCTTCGTATTCAGGAGGTCCTGCTTTCACATCCCGGTCCTCAGACGGTCTACACCGACTGCAGTGTTTGTGGTTTTCCTCAGTCTGCTCAGGCAAATACCTGGAAAGAACTAACAAGCAGGTCACAGCCAATTTACTGAAGGTTTTTCGTCCTTCATTAGTGACTAAGTTTGTCATGATTAATGGAGTTGATTGGTAATGTTTAACTCATCCTGCTTTCCACTCCCCATGGTTTCAAGTGCTGGCAGTGTCGCTAAACAAATCGCAAGAGTAAATTTTTAATATAAATAAAGAAAGTTGTGTTACAGCGCTTTGGCCTGTAATTCTGTGACGCACTGTATTTTACGTTTCAGTTGTAATTAGGCATGCTCTTATTTGTGTTTATTCTTGCATCACGTACGTTACATCATTATAGCCTGCTGAAGTTATTTTAGAAAAAAACTTGTGTGATGTTGTGCTTTCCCCTTTGTAAGGGACGAATTTTATAACGCACTGAAGTTGATATCCATTTCCTGGACATACCTAGATGGGTCTATGAAAATCGTTGCAGAGTTGAGAGTAAAATATTCTCTTGTGGACCTTTTTCTTTAAATACTTACCTTATCTGTAGAGTTTCAAGAAGCCATTTAGTTGAATTAAATATATACTTTTTCTTGCTTATAGATTGTTCAAAATGATGAGTCATTTTGGAGAAACTTCGTAAAATTCCTTTTGAGCTACATTTCAGAGGTGTGTGTTGATTATTGGTCAAAGCACAATCAGACTCTCTTAGTCTTTGATATAGCCATCCAACATAATATTTCAGCTCCACCAGATTAGCATTATCCAGAAAAAACAAAGTTATTCGGGTTTAATAATAAATTTACATATGTTAAACTAAGCAGATATTTTTCAAGATAAGAGGCACAATGATATATCATGATTGACGCACTTATCATACATATCATCAGAAAACTGGGGGAAGTTAGTTGGAAACTCAAATAATGGGTATCTAAACTGCTGAGGTTTCTAAATGAACCGTATGAGAGGCGGGTACCCTGTACAAATATGAGAGTAACGTTAAGAAAAAAGAGGACTTACGGTACAAAGCATTACTTACTGTGTAAAGAAAGGAGACAGAAGATGATTCAAAGATTGTTATCTCTTATCGCAAACCTCAGAAACATCCTGCCGTCCGTCACTGCTAGGTACGAAGGAGGTCAGGGTCAGATGAAGCGATTGAATTGTTTACAGATTTTGTTCCCGTTGTCAGGTCAGTATTAATTGCTATCTTATTACGCGGAACGAAATTACTTGCAGAAAGTTTCCGGTTCTAATTTCTGAAAAATATTTTCTTGACAGCTAAGCGTTATTGTTGATTTTGAATATTGATCTTAACTGTTGATTCTCTAGCGGAATATGTACGTATTTGACCAGCCTACAAACACATCGACCGACCGAACAGCCTACCAACCAGCCAGCCAACCAACTAACCAACCAACCTACATACAAATTAAAAATACGACTTCCTATTTCAGAACCTGATAGTTATTGGACTAATTAAAGAATTACATGTATTTACGGTACAATGTTTCCATCAACGTATGCATAAAATCTAACCTTTGGATTATTTCTTCAGTCATTTCAATTCAGTCCGTTTATTTTAGTATTTTTCGTTGCTAATTTCAACACAATTAATAATGTGTGTAGACCTACGTGTCTAAGAAATTTCTTCCTTCGGATATCTCTTTCAGACTCTAAAAAGCCTCAGTCTTATGCAGGCTACATGCTCCACCCTTCCATTTTTCTTTACTTAATCACGCTAACTGTACCAGGGTGTTGATAAGTCCTTAGCCCAACCTGGAAGGAAACAAGCTCGGAAGGATGTCAGGGACGCGCGGGATTTCAACAACATCGAGACGCGAGCTGTCATGAAGTTCCCCCACCCCCCCCCCTGCAAGGCGCCGAAGGAAATTCACGCCATTCAGACAGAAATATTAGCTTGTTACCTTCCTGTTCCGGCTAAGGACTTATCAGCCCCCTGTACTATTTAAAAGAAAAAATATGAGAACCTCATTAATAAACTTTGTACATCGCCATAACCTTCATAGTTTCCAACACTTTCTTCAGCACCATGCTACATCAACGATTCTTCCCAGAGGGCGACAGACAAAGTTTCATTCTCATACCGAAAATGGCAGAATTAAGTTTATCTTCATATTTTCGTCTTCTGATTTATGAGACCATGCTGGAGTGGGTTGTCAGAGATTCGGAGGAAAATACTGTCTCCCTTTTAAGGGCAGGGGCATTACATGCCTCCGAAAGGCTCAATCCCGCCTGTCTTATTCAAATTCGGTGTCACAGACAACAGAAACACAACATGAACCTTCGACAGCATCGCCGTCAATGATGATCCATTATGAAATTCATGATACATTTCTACTTGTAAATTCCTTTTGTATTTCATTCTCTTTGGGAGATATACCGTATAACTTTGAAGACTAAATTCTTTTCAAATATGTTCAAACGTACCTCAGTAATTCTTCTACGGAGGGGCGAGATTAATTTGACCTGAAATCGACTTTACACGCTAACTAAGTGACGTGTTGCAGTGTGTACTGAACACAGGGCACACTGCTGTTCTTCAAACCCAATGTCCCTTGATGAAAGTTTGTTGCAGAAATAAATGTTTTCGCTTAGGGTTCGGTGAGAATATTCCAAGGGCTGTTAGGATCATCCTCCAAGCAGCATTACTCTGAAACTCCTGCCCTTATTCCATTCTTGTAAATATTTAACTGTTTTACTCTCGTTCAACCGACTGAACCGAAGAAGAGGATTTTATTAGGCTCGCCATTATTCAACATAATCGAGGCTTGGAGGCTGGTTTCTTTATTACATGTAAATAAGAATCACACTCAAATGAAGTAGAACCACCCAAAATGATTTTTAGCATATTTTCATCATATACTGATGTATTTTGATTCTAGGTTTTCTCAGCTGGATGGCGGATGGCACTGTGCGTTTTATCATGCTGCCTAATTACCGTCGTCCCAGCGAAGCCTGAGCAACGGAAGTCATCTACAGCAGGCGGCGGCCCAGAGAGGCTCGACTTTGACCTGGAGCAGAACGGAGAATATCGCTTTGATTACGCCACAGGTGAGAATTGTACCAGGGTCGGGTTCTATTTATTTCTTAAATTTCTTCTTTTCGCACTCCATTTTCTTGTGTATAACTGCTTACATTCTTGTCCCGACATGAGGTAAGGTTTGTGGTCAGATTGACGCTCCGGCAAATTACCCCCTCCCCCACCCCCCAAGAAAAATATTTCTTTGCACTACTGAATAATAGACCTTGAGGACCACAGACTATGTCTACATGCTTCGGAGAAGATAAAACGTCTTGTGCCTGTTGCGACTAGGAACAGGATTCCTCGGACTTCTGTCCCACAACCTAGTCACTGTACTAAATATACCACCCTGGTATCCTCCATTACCAGGACCTTATTTTTTGTAGTAATTAATTAATTAATACAATCTTAACGGTCAACTTGACATTAGATATGTTACATCTGGGTTATAAAATCAAAAGAAAGAAGAAAAGTGTTTGGTATTCCTCAACGTGAGGACTGATATTTCTTCTTTGCTACCGGTTGATCAGAACTTTGTTTGCACACGGAGAAGCCACGCCAAAGACAACTATCCATATACATATGCAGGAGGTGATTTCCAGTGTATGAGCTTTTTTTAGTGAATTCCAATTTATCTTTTCCTAGTCTCAGGGATCATAGATGACCAGGTCTTTCTGTGTAGTAATTTTACACAAACATATTTCGAGAGATTTGATAAAACACTTTTCTCAAAATGTTACTAAATTTAAGACGGTTTACATGGAGTAACATCCCGTAAGACAATTTGCAAAACCAGCTTGTCGTGAGTACGTTATTAGCGCCGACCACTTGAGGTTTTAATGTGTATCGTCTGGGTGGGTGGACTGTTATAGCACTTCAAAACAGGATACAGGAACTTCCTAGTACGCAGTTAATGAACCTCTGTTTTCAGTAAAAGCGCCTTGTGCGAAGCTACTGTGGAATTATTCTACCTAACACGTTAAATTTCTGGGTCTCTATAATTCAATTCAGTTCAGTTCAACTCATTTCAATTCAATTCATTTCACTAAATGCACTTAACTTCTTGTTTATTAAGATGTGTCAAAAGCTACTTATTCCATAAAATAAATAGCACAAACAAAACAACAAATTAGAAAAAATATAAGAAAATACATAAAATAAAACATAATTATAATAATAATATGTTGGGTTGGTTCTATGTTCTTATTTGCTTCAGGCTTCTGTCACAAAAATAATTTTTTCTTATTACAATCAATGGAATAATTATTATTTCACACATATTCCTACTTAGCTAACACATGTGTCTCGGCGCTCCAATAACACAAAAAAAGATGATTCTTGCATTCTCTTCCGCTTTCGATATGTAGGAGTAAAGTATCTCTTTTAATAATAATATTCTTTAAAACTGAAAGTGCGTGTCGCAGAGATCGTCGGTTAAGCGTGTTTAAACTTAAATTTGCGACGTAGCATGCTTCAATCCTCCTGGGCTAACGGTTGTCCTCACTTAAAAGTTTTTAATTTCCTCGGTCTCTGCACGAGGACGTTTCAGGATTATCTCACAGTAGGCCCTGAACGTCCTATCTCAAACCATCCATTAAATAATCTAAGATTAATCCGTACTCATAGTTTGTGTCTGAATGTGAGAAATGTGGAAATTCTACAGACCAGAATATTCGTAGAGATAACTCACATAATTTCTGTAACCCTAGTTACTAATATACTATTTTCGTTGATATACACTGCGTTTTCATGGAAACATAAAATTGTTATTCTTGAAAACATAGTTTTTTTAGCTTTAAAGTATGTAGGGCAGTACTCTTCGCTCATAATAAAAAATGCCGAAAGAATCCACATCAGGAAAGCCAGTGTTTTTTATTCGCGTTATGTTTCGTACGCATCACGGAAGTAGTGAGCTAGCTATTCACGCTAGGAATACGGATAAGCAGGAGACTAAAGACGCAACTGACATTGTTTACGTGACTTTTTGGCAGGGGATGCCGGTCAGCACTACCACACGGCTGTGGCCACACCAGACAACACAGTGAGGGGTCAATATGGCTACCGTGACCCAAAGACGGGCGGTGACTTGCAGACGACTTACACAGCCGGAAAGCGTGGGTTCCGGGTACGGGGACCTCATATCGCCAGGCACATGGACCTATCACAGACCAAGATCCCATACAACCCTCCGGTCCCACCCAACTCACCGCTGTACAATCCCTCCTATAGCACGTACTTCGACCCCAACGAAGATCCCAGCTACAGCTTCAATTTCAAGACCCGTGACTACTCGCGAAGCGAGAGCTCCAACTCGAGAGGTGACGTCAATGGCAGGTACACGTATGTTGACGACGTCGGGGTTCGTCATAACGTCGAATACGAGGCAGGATCCGGTGTCGGGTTTCATGTGAAGTCTCCATACCCAGATTCAACGCCACTAAGTCCATCAGTGTTTTTCGCTGGACCCCCAGCCAGCAGGAAGAGTAGTAAACCGCTCCGGGGCCACACATCCATACAGAGAGGAAAGGACGGCTCATATCGCTTCACGTCAGCGGGACCCGACCAGAGGCGGACGGAAGTGAGCGACGCTACCGGCCACGTCAAAGGATCATACACTTATATCGACGATAAAGGCGTACAACGTACCATTCAATACATCGCAGGACCCAACATTGGCTACAAAGTCATCAGCAGCAAGACCAATGACAGATACCCTGTGTATCCGTACCCCTTCGTGCCCAGCATAAATTCATTCAAAGACGACGATCCCTTCGAGTTCAACACGGCATCTACTGGCTCAGGTCTGAAACCTCAGAGTGGCGTATCAGGCTCTGGGAGTTCCGGTGGAAAAGGCAACAAGGAAAAGCATCCCGATTACAACGTTGAAGGTGGCGGAGATTATGACAGTTCCTCTGAGGAAAAAAAAGGAAAGAAGCCACCTGGAAGTGGCAGCAGTGGGGCAGGTGAAGATCACGGAGATGATCTCTGGTCGGGTGGATATGATCAGAAAACTACGGGACCAACTGTATCAGCCACACCAGACGATTTTTCAGATATATTTGGTAATTCTCCTAGCATTGGAGGGAACAAGCATGAAGATGACAACAATGATGACAATTATGGTCACAACGTCGGCCCTCCGAAAGGTGACGTCTCTGAGTCCTTGCAAACTCGGCCGCCTCCTTCTAACATCCCTTACACAAACTGCTGCAAGTACGTCACAAGTCACGGTGATGCAAAGTTCAACGTTCCGGGAGAAAGGAGGCCCAGCAGGAAGCCTGACGATGCCACTCAGAGCAAATCTTACAGTCACGTTCGAGAAGACTACTCGCAGAGCGAAGAAACGCATGAATTCGCGAGATTCCCTTCTGGGTTACCAGTAAGAGGCCACGTGGTGTCTCTCGACCTTAAGCCCTACGCTTCCAAAATTCCATCCCCGGGCGTAGCTATAGAACACTCTGAGGCGAACAAGTCACGAAGAGAAGCTTCCAGCACGCCTGTAAAAGATCATTTAACCTAGCAGCATAATGTTGGCGGGAGGGCATGTGTCGCACTATTTACTGACAGATGTACGAATGTGCTGCGAAGAGTAGTCGGGGGGGGGGGGGGTGGTTTGCCCTTAAACTTTTATCTTCCCGGGAAAAATTATTATAAAGGGTGGGCGTTTTGAAAAAAGGGACAATTTTTTA
>Ga0131853_10008447_pt1 | contig 18773 bp, 13 predicted proteins | sample TergutLab28metaG_FD_92764 | JGI IMG/M metagenome (GOLD analysis project Ga0131853, IMG submission 92764) | Labiotermes labralis P1 segment gut microbial communities from Petit-Saut dam, French Guiana - Lab288 P1 (version 2) (version 2) | ecosystem: Host-associated > Arthropoda: Insects >...
GAAACCGGAGGGAAGGAGACCACTGGGGAGACCTAGGCGTAGATGGGTGGATTATATTAGGATGGATCTCCAGGAGGTGGGATGTGGGTATATGGACTGGATTGGGCTGGCCCAGGATAGAGATAGGTGGCGGACGCTTGTGAGTGCGGTAATGAACCTTGAGGTTCCGTGAAATGTGGGGAATTTCCTGACTAGCTGCAAACCAGGTAGCTTCTCAAGGACTCTGCACAATGGAGTAAGTAAGTAATATAAATATAGGTTAGAAAAGCGGTAATGATTAAAATCTTGGGAGTTAAAATCACCTACACGCTGCATTAAAACTCACCACATCACTACATCAGGCATCACTCTGCACAGACTAAGCAATTTTAACTCCGAAGATTTTAATCATTACCCATTTTGAACCTATATTTACATTACTTATATAATTTTAACTGGAATTATAATAATTTTTAATTGTTATGGAGTGATGGCAACACAGCTACCCACATTTGTAACTTTGTATTCTTGTAATAACATCATCACACTGAAGATGGCAGCAGTAACGGCTGAAACTTGTTGGTGAGAGTGAAGTGAATAAAATCCATCATAAACATTGAAGTGCATTTGGCTGGTTATTTAGATACTATTGTTTACCTTTATGGGAATGACACAACAGTATGTTGGGAGGGGCAGCAGTGTAACATTCATCCCTGTGAGCAATGCTAATGGATCTTGCACGGTCAAATTTATGTTACAGTATAGATCTTGTGATCTACATTGGCGCTGACATGTCATACCAGGTACATATTACAAGATAATTGGTCCACTCTTAGAACAGTTGCATATACCACTAGAACATAATGTCATAAAATGTAACCAGTCTCTTCATATATAAAAATTTATACATTTCCCACACCATAATGGAAATTGTTATCAGGACTTTTAATTCTGAAAACACTAGTCTTAGCAGTTTTGGCAATGAATTTATATATTCACGTTAATGTTACACATTCAGTCATTTTGTCTGTGTTATCAACTTGTAATATTACACTGTCAAGCACAACGCTTTATTAGTAAGTAAATCCTACATAATCTCCAGCGACACATTGCAACTTCCTAAAAGTTGGTACATGTTGCTGGAAATAATGTTTACTTACAAATACAGAGTTGTGGTTGATGGTGGAATATTACCATACGTTCTACAGTAATTTTCTTGCCCAGGCACACAACACTGCAGATCAATCCTGTAGCTGGTCAATGACTTCTCTATCACGATTTTTAAGGTAGGTCATCTGCATAGCTTTTGCTTCTTTTTCTTCACCCTGATTTTGCTACCACGAAATGAAAGAGAGATGCATATGTGTGATATAGTGACATCCAACGGGTAATAAAATCCTTCTGTCCAGTACCTTGTTCTCCCAGTGAATACCTACTGGCTATTCTGTCCCCAATGTTGTAGAGTACATGTGCCAAGTATAACATGAGAAACTGTAATAACAAGGTACATAAAACATTCACACAGGCCTTCAAGTAAACTGACAGTCTTAATCAGTGCCATTCTGTAAGAGTATCACAAAATGTAATAAAAACAGAATGACACACTGGACATAATTCTAATTAACTTGACAGTGTATGGGAAAGTGAATATACTGGCCAGCAGCTACGTAACTGAAAGAGGCAAGCAGATCATCCACAGGTAGCAGGGTGTATTCATATTTCTCTGCTAAAATTCCTCCTCTATTTTCACGAACATGAAGGGATGTTATCCAAAATATCCTGAACAATGTGTTTACATAACTGTATACAATATATATTTAAATAATAATGGGAGGGCAATTCACACACTTCAATGTACAGGATTCAGTGTTAACATTCTGGGACAAGGAAATTAAAGAGTCATTCCAAGGTATAAAACTAGCAATTTTATGACTCTGAATCCATATAAAGATGCCTGCATACTTCTGATATTGGGATGTCTGAGACAGGTGGTATCCCCCCCTTTGGAACCATTTCACCTTGTAGGCCGAGTGCTTGGGGATCTGTTACTGTGTGAGGATCATCGAGTGATGGAGTCATGGTGAGATTAATGGCTGGATAGATGATGGCAGCAAACAAAGCAACTGCCAGACCAACGTGTATCGGTATAGCGACAGCCCAGTATTTCTGTGGTAAGTACGTCAGTCCCAAGGAATGCAAGAAACTATCAGGAATTACAGCCCACACAAAACACAGGGCAAAAGCTGAGTAACAGCCAAGGTAGAGCACAAAGCCATAAACAGCTCGGCTTGGGGTGGGAGCAGGTGTGTGTTCTGGCATTTTGCAGTGTGTAAAAGTTCACACAAAAACTTACTATCACAGTCTTCAAATCCACCCAACCAAAGACTGCACAATGTGTAACTTTTAATAATGGCTGTATTCTTGACTTCTTGGTGGTCCAAACTGCTCCATAGTTTCAGTAACCAGTATCAGATTCTCCATAAGTGAAGTAACAGCAACTCGCAGCTGTTGAGCTTTGGGAGCAAACAAATTTCTGGAAAAATTAAAAACCAAATTCAAGTTCTTATCTCAAGTAGGGCACAGAAGCCATTTTCCATGTTAAATACAATACTTAACGTATATCCATGCATTAAGCAAAATTGTGGAACACATGTACTATTTACCAACATCATACAAACATTCATTGCAATATGAATTAAAAGAGATCAGTCAGTAATGTAACAGGTCCCAGAGTAAACAGCCTGATTATTATTTTGCATGCAGAGGGGGTTTCTTGTTTTCACCTGTATCTCAAATTGACTTTGGGGCACATCAAGTTTCCTAACCAATAGGTAACACCAAGCAATGTCTCTAGTGGAAATGGCAGCCATGATGTGAAACTGATCATGTTAGTGTCCAGGCACATCAAGAATGTTACAAAATATTTCCCAGAACATAATCTCAGACAAATGTGTGGAAAGACACACCACATTTCAGTACAATACTACACTGTCATGTTAATAACCCTACTACTAGCCCCATAACAAGGGTAAGTGGAAATGACACCCATTCTTCACACACAGCAGATTAACTTCTTAATTAGAAAAATCTCAATTTTCTTACACTGTTAATGTATCTCTCTCCACCTGTATGTCCTTCTGTACACCACTTCTCTTTGGCTCAGGATCAACTCTAAGTACTTGGTATGCTATGTCTGCCTCCCTAATTGATGGAAATGGTACAGTAATTGTGCTGAGTTAACCGTTAAGTACATACTGTACTGCATTAAAGTATGATAATCAGGCAAACAAACAACCACTAAAATTAATCTATTGAACACTTTTTTTATGACTAGATTCGACCATTTTCATACACTTATACTTGTAACTGCTACATTTGCAAGGTTGCTTTGTATCATGTTGAAACTTGGACACTTTGGAAAGCAGATAAGAAATATCTGGAAAGTTATGACGTGTGATCCTGGAGCAGGATGGATAATGTTGGGTCGATCGTGTAGGAAATGAAGTACTACAGTCAAGGAGAGGAATGTACTAAATAAAATAAAACGAAGGAAGGCTACCTGGACTGATCACATCCTGCATAGGAACTGCCTTCTAGAACACTTTATTTCAGAAAAGGTAGAGGGAATGTGATAGGAATAGGATGTAGGCAGCTAACGGATGACATGCAAGATGGGAAGGAGAAAAAGATACACGAAATTGAAACAGAAAATACTACATCGCACTCTGTGGAGAACTCGCTTTGGAAGAGGCTATAAACCTGTCGTAACACAGACCATAAAATGAATGAAAACTTGTAATGGACATACTGAAACATAACATAGCAAAGGATACGCTTTTAAACCGCTTCCTTCTTCCATTGTCACAACAAACTCACGCTCACTTGGTCAACTCGGACGCTAACACGAATCATGTCCGACAGCACTACTACCTCCGACTATCTAGACCTAAGAGCATAGATCAGACCCTACGAGTTATTAATCTCAGAGTCATACGAAAATCCATCCATCACAACTAAGTATTAATCTGTGAGACTGACAATTACAACGAAAAGATGCTGCACCATGAATTAGAGCTTTCACCACGATCCCAGCTTACACGAACCACTGCAATGAACTGTCGCGCGGACTTCTTCCACTTTACCAACTGCACCACCCATGTCCATTATTGGATTTCCATTTCCTTAACGCGGGATAATAGCTCTGAAACAATTTACTTCAGTTTACCGAAACCAAGAGCGAAACGTCTGCTTTTCACTACTCTGTAACACGAATCGTTACTCTTAAACGCGGTTCGTTCAAGGAAGCCAGTATCATAGAGTAGAGTAATTCGCCAGTTATCGCTATCTAATCCGTGCGAACAGTGCACAGGGACTCTCACCTTTCATTGTGCACCAGCGATTACGGAGTACTACCGATCTGCACTTCTCTTTAACATGTGGTGTGACGTCACTGTGATAGTTCATGGGAAAGTGATTCCTACGATTTTTGGTGGATGTGATTAATGCGTGTAGTATCATTAAACTGAACCAGGTGCTGCACAGATATTGGAGTTTTTCGAATGCCGCAAGGTTATCGCTTGTTATTGGTGCTTCCAATTTTGCATTAGTGACAGGAAAGGAGTAATACCATGCAAAACAATGTGTTAAAGATGCTGTACAGCTCGCTGTCAGTAGTCATCTGAGTGCGACAAATGGCCTACTTAATGAGGCTTTCTAAACTGGAGTAATTATACAATCTTCACAAAATTTGTGGTATGGTCGTACTTATTTCATAGAAAGTTTAAAGTTTATGTAATACCGGACTTTTTTCTTGATTGTTGACAGTTTAGTTTGTACACTAATGGTCCCTGACATTCCTGTGGAATGTAGTGCAGAAAATTTCAGTTGTTACATTGTTCCGTCTTAGACATTATCGTATTGTTTATTGCCATAACAGCTTCGTATTATTAATTATGTCAGTTTAGTGGGTTGTTTATATATTCTGTTAAAAAAAGATGGAAAAACCATTGGAAGTATTTGTCACAGTAATTTTCTTACATCCAGCTGTTTCCTTTGTGTGTAAGTCTTGAGACCCCATATTCTTATAAGAGACGTCAGTTAGTGCAGTGATCATTTTCTGAAATATTATTTGCATGAAAATGTTCGTATATTACAAAAGACCCTGTTGTAATGGAACAAAGGCAGTAACAGTAATAAAACCTTCTTCATACAAAAGGAAGTTATCAGAAGGCATTCAGGAAGCAGATCGTAAGAAACTTGCATAAGAACTTTCTTATGCATACATTTCATTGCAATAAGTATTTATTAGGTCTCATATGATGTATAATTGGTGACATTGGAATGTTATTGATAAACTCAGAGGTTTACAGAGTTGCTATGAGACAGGTTTGATCTTCACAGGCCAAATGTCAAGGAGGAAGGTACTGTACTGGCGGAGACAATGTACAGTAAGTTCTGTCTCAAAATTAAGTGCCTATCCATGAATAGAAGATGCTTTCAAGCAGCATAAAAATTCTGTTTTGATTTACAGCTTCAAATTTTTATAATGAATGCATATTACTAGGGAACAATAGATGATTGCATTGAAATGTTTAATTATAAATTTATTTAATTATCCTTCTCTATATTTGTGTATTAATCTAAGTGATAATTTAATGACAGGGGTATTCCCAGATAGACTCAAATATGCAATTATACTGCCCATACACAATAAAGGAGATAAACTCATAATGTCAAATTATAGGCTTGTCTCCTTACTTTTATCTTGCTCAAAGATACTGGAAACAATAATGTTTAACAGATTGTATCAATATGTGCATACAAACGATATCTTGGCTCCAGAGCAAAGAAAGTGATATAGAAAAAGCCGTCTTTTCTTTGACTGACAGTGTACTATCCTCACTAAACCTCCGACAACAAATAGGGAGCATTTTTTGTGATCTATCCAAGGCTTTTGATTGCGTAAATCACGAGATTCTTTTGGCAAAATTACGCCACTATGGAATTCGTGGAGTGAGCTTGAATTGGTTCGAAACTTATATTACTAACAGGAAACAAATGGTCAGAATTACCACACAAAGTTTTAAGCACGAATCATTTTGTAGATGGGAGACAATAAAGAATGGTGTACCTCAGGGATCAATCCTGGGACCACTATTATTTGTTATATATGTGAATGATCTCCCTCGTAGCATCAACAAATTTGCTAGTCCTGTAATATATGCGGACAACACAAATGTGTTAGTCTCCGTCAATAACTTGAAAGATTTGCAAACAAAAATTGACTCTACACTACATTATATCTCTGATTGGTTCTCATTCAATGGATTAATCTTAAATATGGAAAAGACAAATATGTTAAAATTCTGCACTAATCACTACCTAAATAATCAGCAACAATGTCCCACTGATAATTACTTAATCAGTGAGGTTACAAATATCAGATTCTGGAGGTTACAATTAGATAATAATATGAATTGGAAAAATCATGTTGCTAAAATTCTACCAAAATTGAGTAGGGCCTGTTATGCTGTCAGAGCCATGTACTCTTTTAGCAGCTTGAACACACTTAAGATGATTTATTTCGCTTACTTTCATTCGGTAATAAATTATGGAATCATTTTGTAGGGAAATTCCTTAGAGAGCAATAAAATATTTTGGGCTCAAAAGAAAATAGTAAGAATTATGACTGGTTCTAGGCCCAAAACCTCCTGCAAACCAGTGTTTCATTCATTGGGAATACTGACTATAACTTCTCAATATATCCTATCTTTAATGAAATTCTTATTACAAAACCAGGAAAAGTTTACATCAAATACTGAGGTTCATAATATTAACAAAGGAAATAAATTAAAATTGCATAAACCTATGAGTAATCTTACATTATATCAAAAGGGTGTGTATTATATGAGCATTAGGATCTTTAATAAGCTACCTGATTGCATTGCAAGAGTAGTAGAAAATAAAAGGTATTTTCTATAAACTTTAAGACAGTATTTAGTAAGTAAATCTTTTTACTCTGTAGAAGAATTTTTTAATGATTAATATTCTTATAGGAGATCAGTTTGGCCCTATCAAGATCAAGAGAAGGATATTATGAATATAATATTTTACATTATTGTCTGTTGTGTCTTGTATTGTTCTTAGTAATGATCAATTATTGTTAATATACTTTTTATCTGACAATGTTTCATATCCGAATGCCCCTTGAGGGATGTCATGGATTAATGAAATGTATGTATGTATATGTGGTGGTCTGCTTGATGATTCATACAATATTTTGCAGAGGTGGAAGAATTACTTCTGTCCCATATACAATATAACAATGTTTGGAAGACTGAATACATTCAGCTGAGCCACTAGTGCCTGCTTCTAATTCTGATTAGGCTTAGATTGCTAGGGCTACGGACATGAATCTCTCCCATGCGAGTTCAAGATCTAGGTGCCCAGTTCCTTAAAGTATAGTTTTTTGAACCATGTGTAATTTGTCTGAGCACAAGTGATGTTTACATTTAGCCCCCATAGCAGGTGAACAGACATCTATTTAATTTGGCAACACTGCACAAACCTGACTAGCCAGCTTGCTACAGTTGAACATGCCTCAAACATGAGGAATTTTGTATCATATTCTAAGTGTTTTGTATGTGCTCTTTTTATGTAGTCTCTGAATATGTATATATGAATGGACAGTTCATAGTACATATAGGATGCATATTTGTCTGTTTCTTAGGATTTGTTAGTTATTTTGTGTGTTTTGGATTATCTGAATGTGATGCTTTTTTACATTGATTTGTTCTACATCATGAATATTGGGATCCATAATTTAACCTCATCATCTGTCCACCCACACTGCCTCCACTAGAATGGATCCTGGGGATCTTTTATAGAGGGTATAGGGCATGAAGCTGACCAGTGACTTGCAACTAGTGCCTTTACAGTATGCACAGGGAGAACTTTACATGTGTCTACCATGCCACTGTTCTCTGTTTTATAGTGTGCTTGTTACCATTCCATTTTAATTTCTCAAAAACATTGTGATCATCAAGTTATTTTTATGTCATTTAATTTCTAGAAAAGCACAATTTCAGCAGTGATGTGCTGAACAAACTTGTAGGAAAAATGGGTTTCTTCCTTTCACCCATACTAGTTTTAGCTGGGAGAGCTCAGGTTGTGTAGTGACCAGGTTATGGGCTGGATGACAGAGGAATCTGCTGTGATACCTGGCAGAAGAAAGAGATTTTTTGGTTCTCCTGAGCGTCCATACTGTGCCAGAGTTAAGAATCTGTTCATCTATACTTCTGTTTCTGCATTTGAATTCATGGCATGGAACATAATTAAGCAGAGGGGCAACTCTCCTTTTACATTTATCCCCATATTAGCCAGATTATTAACTTCCTGGAACCCTCTGGGCCACTCTTGGCCTGTAACAGGACTGCTTTACCTTTTATTAGCCAGATTATATTCTTTCCATTAGTGGGCCGGGTAGCTGAGTCGGTATAGAGACTGACTAGGGGCTGGACAGTCAGGGATCGAATCCCGGTGGGGATTAGATTTTCCGCCCATCCAGACCAGCCCTGGGGCCCACCCAGCTTCCTATAAAATGGGTACCGAGTCTTCCCCAAGGTTTAAGTGCGGCTGGGGCATGCCTGACCATGAAACTCTTAAATCTCATACAGTTTTAATCATTTACTTATGCCGGTAGATGCACACGAACTGTATAAAATTACAAATAATCTGTGTGTATGAACCCTGCCTGCTTGTTCCAGCATTAAATTGCTATCCTGAGAGGGATGTTAATAAATGCGTAATGGCAGCTACAAATATAAAAAAATATATAAAAATGTGGACACTATACATAGCTTGACATTGATGCTTTGTTGAATAAAACTTATTGTTGTGTCATTGTAATATATGTGGTTGTAAGCGTACCAACATCTAGCATTGAGGATCAAGTCCTGTAAAACATTTCTGATTTAAAATTAAATTATAATGAAACTAAGTTCATATTGCATGTTGATATTTATAAAACTCAATGTTATATACATACCGTCTGCCTTGTATTTATGTGTCTTGCATGGGCGAGTGCTGTGTATGAACCTCAGTGTTCAGTTTGTTATTTTTATGGCCTTTTTTTTTCCTACATAAAGTGGATTAGGATAAAAATGTTGGATGCAGAGATTTGTAATTGAATTTGTTAATCTTCCATTTAAGGAAGAGACCATTAATGTGTACATCTCTTTAACAGATTTTTGTGAATTGTTTAGTCTGGTGGCTAATGTATATTTTTTATTATTATGTAAATTAACAGTCAGCATAACTAAGCATATAATATATAATATAACATGTTTACTTGTTATAAAACGAAAATTTATTTTGTATCTTTTTTATGTTTTGTAACAAGTATTTTAGCCTGAAGATGACCTTTTAAAGGTTAAAACATGTTGCATTAAAAGATATATACTTAACTGAAGAATGAAAACCAACTAGGTGCTACTTATTACTTTATTGTACTTCTTATAGGCTCAGCATGTTTTGGGGGCACTACTATGCCCATCATCGGGAGCTCGCGACTATAATGTTGATTACCACATTGGTCGTTTCGTTCTTGGTTAGCTGTATGTTGGAGGTTAGGTGCGGTTAGGCTGGAGTAGTGTCCGGGCTGCAGGCTAAAGCTTTAGCCTGCAACCTGGACGCTACTCAAGCCCATCCACACCTAATCTGCAACCTACATCAACCCAAGAACAAAATGACCAATGTGGTAATCAACATTATAGTCGCGAGCTCCCGATGATGGGCATAGTAGTGCCCAAAACATGTTGAGCCTATAAGAAGTACAATAAATTAATAAGTGACATCTAGTTGGTTTTTATTCTTCATTTATCACAATGTTGCACGGTCGAACAAATATCAAATATATATGTTTTTCAAATACCAACTTATTGGACTATTTATTTACTTGATAAAACACACGTTAAAATACGTACGTCTAATCCGTTAAAAATTTTTAATATAACACTCCTACATGTTTCAATCCTTCCGGATCATCATCAGGAGTGTTATATTAAAAATGTTTAATGGATTAGACGTACGTATTTTAATGTGTGTTTTATCAAGTAAATAAATAGTGCAATAAGTTGGTATTTGAAAAAACATTGATAACATTGCACGGTAACAAAATTAAAATTACCAAATATATACTTACCTGTTTCGGTTGTAAATTGACATGATTATATGATATCACAAGTGCATGTCTAAACTCAAAATATATTTTTCAGTTTTAATAATTCAGCTCACACTGTTCATGTGTGTATTCCATATAATTTTCTCAATAAGCAGCAGTTATTTCTTTATATCTAGGAATCCACAAATTATCCAAAAATTTAGGAGCAACCACGGAAATATTGGTAAAAGAATAAAATCATACTGAGGACCCACACATGTTAGGCACCACCATACAGAATTTATCAACTCAAGTGGCATGGTGTTCAAGATTTATGTACCCCTGCCCAATACAGCATTCACCAATTGGTCCACCATATGGAAGCCACTGTATTCTCAGTGGGCATGACATGAATATCTGTGTATAATGTATATTAGTTTTAGTCTCCACAAGTTCTCTCTTGGCCATCTGATCGTAAGTGTCAGTGTAGTGTCATTTATGTGGAATTTCTTTGCATGTGACTTCTGGGAGCTGCATGTCTTTTCATGCGAGAGCTCGGAAGGCAGGTATAAAGAAATACATTGTGGTGCGGCGTACAGGACACCAGCAGTTGTCTGTGGTCTAGGTTGTATGAATTACAAGTATTGTGTTAAAAGTAAGAAATTTACTGATTGTCATCACTTCATATTTTTGTAGTCACTTCGTTGTGCACTGCCGCTGGAAACTCTTGCACCTTCAAGCAAGGGTTGAGGCAAACATGGGATTATTATTTACAAAAATTTGGAGCTTTTTTGGAAATGAAGGTAAGATTAAAGTTTCTTTAACTTGTGTCAAATTTTTCAGTAATAAATCTGGCCATTTTTAAATTTTACTTTATGAAACTTGGTGCTAGTGAATGTATTTTAAAATCTATCGTGCATTCTTTGGCAGAAACAGTGAGGCATTTAACCATATTGACCTCTTTTGTCAAGTGTTTTGAACGATACCCATTGTAATTTTGTGAGATGTGTAATTATAGTATTATGTGCCTACCCCATGGAATGTTTCCCTGGTTAACAGCAGAACACTCCTTGGTTTTTAATACCAGAACTTTGTAGAACACACGTATCTCTCAACACAACATTTTTTTGACTGATGTTTATGTAAGAAAAATTTATGTTAATGTTCTGAAAATTCAATACAGTGTTTTTAACAAAATGATGTGCATGCACACTGTACATATTACTGCATACAAGGCATCTGTTTGTTAACAATGAAATTAATTTTTTTTAATGATCAGGAAGTGATGTTTTAAGCATTTTACATCCTAACATGATAGTTTATTAAGTATATATAGACATTTTATTTGTTTTAGTTACATTTTGGGGAAATTGTCTGGAGGTTTTGGGGTGGCGTAACGCATAATATTTTCTCCCATTTAAAATAATCAGGAATAGGCTCACTGTTGGCATTTTTATGCAGAACATCTGATTTTCGGAAATGGATTACTGACATTAAGCAGGAGATATCTGTATTTTACAGTACTTGATTCTCATTCTTCAGGTTATGCAGTGAGTCATTGTACATTATTCTGTGTATGAATGTTATTTTCTGCTTTATAATATAGTAGTAATTGTGTTTGATACTGTGACATGTTAAACCAGGTTTTGAGACATAGATTAATATGTTACATAGTCAGTTATTGAACTCTTTGGTGTCTGGTGTCAGGTGTATGTGTCATGCAGATTGATGCTCAAAACACCAGGTTAAGATGACATTAGGCATTTAATAGCCTTCCTCATGCAGCTGCCATTTAAATACCAGCCTTCTGTGGCTCTAACTTGGTGCTGAATTCTGGTGCCAAAGAGTTAGTCTTGTTCTGGATCATCAAGATCTGTTTTGTTGAAAAAAGCTACTTGTTCTTAGTACAAAGTGTTGCATATTGGTTGCAAGTGAGCTAGTGGCAGGTGAAGTAGCAGGTACCCTGACCATGTTTGTGTGCTGACATGTCCTCCTCTATCACTGTAACACTTAACAAAACTGTGTTCAGGTCATCAATTGAAACAGGATATAGCATGAGATGGTTCTGAAGATGTTATTCCAGAAGTATATAAACAGTTGGCTCCAGTAGTATGTATTGTGATCTGTCTTCATTTGTGTATCCCTGTTCAGCAGATGGATTTTCAGATGCTGTGTCCACTGAATTTTAGTGTGTTATTCTTTTTGATTTACACTACTATGTATTTGATTCAGCATTGCTAAACTACCTGTGGGTAAATTGAGGTACCTAAGTCTCTCATCATTGATTTTACTTTGTGTGTGTGTGTACGAGCGCATGCACGTGAGAAGTCTAGTTTCATTAGGCCCATGAGAAATGATTTCTGTGAAAATTAGAATTTTGTGGGAACCAGTTGTTTGTTTCCAATCTGTCTTTTTTTGGAATTAAACATGTATGTAGCTGCAGACACTGTAAATTTGCTTAAGCAGAAATTATGAATGCTTGTGTATGTGATAAACTTTTAAGCAGTTGTGTCTGAACAAGGTGAATGAGAGTGTTTTGAGCCACAGTTTGTTCTTTCACTGTAATTCAGCATAGAACTGCAGCACAGTGATGTAGAATCAGCAAAGTTATGCATCTGCAGTGATACAGAAATCAGTATATGTAAATTACCTCTATAATATCCTTGTACGACATGCCATGCAAGAATTGCCAGAATATATTATTGAACTTACTAACTTCTGTGTGAGAGAACCCAGAAAGTTTCAAAAATGAAATTTTAAATATTTCTTGATATAAAGGGGGAAAAAATGTGTGAGTATGTATGTATATATATATATATAAAAAAGCATTCACCCTGTAACCTGCCATGTAGGCACATAGGGGGAGTAGACGTACAGCCATACCGTTTTTTTTTTTCAACTTTGGTGGTAGATGGGGAGGCGGTTGATCAATGCCACGCCCCAGCCACTTTACCCTGTCGGAACAACTTGGTACCCAATACAAGGGAAGCTGCTTGGTGGTCCCCAGTGTGGGTCTGAATGGGTACAGAAAATTTTTCCCCAACTAATACATGCGATAAGACACGTTTTCTACATTAGTTAGTTTGCTGATAGGGACAAGTTTTAGTGATATCTGCATGAGTTGATGTGTTTTACAGAGCACAAGATTGTGATGGTGGGGCTGGACAATGCAGGAAAGACTACAATACTCTACCAGTACCTGATGAATGAAGTTGTTCACACATCCCCCACCATAGGTTCAAATGTCGAGGAAGTGGTGTGGAAGAACATACACTTCATCATGTGGGACTTAGGGGGTCAGCAGTCCCTTAGGGCTGCATGGAGCACCTATTACAGTAACACAGAGGTATAACATCCATGTACTGCATGTATTATTTTAAGAGGGCCTAAGTACTGTCATAATCTTATGGCAGATAATTTCAAGTCAAGCAACTCGTATCAGGTCTTTGTGCAGTGCCTGTAAGACCGATCAGACTCTTAGGTCTTACTATTGCTGAGGGTAGAATGTTGTGGTGCAATTATTCACCATAGAGTTGATGCATATAATGCAGTGGGGAGTAGTGGCTTGGATGGTATTGAAAATAAGTGGTTTTCAAGCTGCATGATTTACCATAATTGCATGAAATGCCCACTGCTGCAGAGACTCATATAACTGATCACACTTCTTTATATATGGCCTGCAGGGTAGTTGGAAATTTTGGGTTACCCAGATTTTGGTTAAGTATGCTCCAATTTATTTAAATTAATCCACTTTTTTTCTTAAGTGCTGGTGATGAGTTTGATACCTTCCCACAAATGTACCAGTCACGTGCAATACCTTTTTCTGAACTCTGTGTATGTCGTTCAGCAAGCACTTTAAGAGCGTCCATCAGGTAAACTGCTGACTGTGGGTTTGTGACAAAATTGAATTTAAAAATGTTGAATCTACCACAGTGGCACTTTAAGTTTAGGTGATTCAAATTTTAATAACCATTAAACGCCTTCAGATAAGTATTTCTGTTTTGTACTGACAATGACACAATAGTACATAATTATGAGATTCTGAAATATAAATATTGGTAAATGGTAAAAAAAAGGGTAAATCAATCACGTTACAGGCCTGGACAGGCCCTGATGGTTCCAGGAGTCTGAGGCTCCCAGCTTTCATGACAATCAGCCCTACACACCGGCCGCCTTTACCCCCCAGGAAATATTCCTGATACTCATTTCTGTTAGAGGCTGAGTCGACCCCAGTGTCGTAGTGCGGCTGGAAGGATTATGTCAATTCCAGTGATACCGTCAGGAATCGAACCAGTGACCTTCTGGCATGTAACGCAATGCCTCATCCAACAGCGCCACTGCATCCCCATAAATATTGGTACATAAGTAAATAACTGAACCACATGAGCAGAGGTAGCATTGTGCACCTTTGCTAGATTTGTGATAACATCCAGACTACTACTGCTTTGTATTCACAATGCCTGACCTTCACATTCCATTCAGTAGGTGCCCTGACTGAGGTTGTTTGCTTTCATTCTTATCAGTTTGTCCAGGCCATTGCCATCAGACTAACAACTAACAACTCGAACCACAGTGCCGCTCTACAGCATGCTGCCAAATCACCTAATTTATATAACGACATAATTTTACTGAGCGTTTTAACATAAATATGACTTTAGTTAGGTACAGATAAAGCTCCCTGATGATGGTCGTTAAAGACCAAAACATGTAGGAGCAATATCATTGTGTATTGTAACGTAAATTTAAAACTTTTAACCACGTTAATAAATAGTGCATTTGTTGGTATGTGAACTATGTAAAAAAAAAAATTAGTTTTGTACGTTTAGTTCTGGATGTTCAAAGCCCAGACTGAGCGTTTTTTAAGTGCCACTCTAATGCCCCTGCATTGATCTTTTTTTGACCATGGAGTAATGCAGAGATTTGACTTTCTGATAAGTACCTGGTTGTGGATCTTCTGGAAGAAGTCATGCAGTGCTGACTGTTGAGATTTCCTTTTTCTTTCTTTCTTTGAAAGTCTCAGTCTAAAGGCCATTGGATAACATTGTGCTCATTTTCACTTTCACATTTCACTCCCAATTGTGGTCAGTGTCACAGCGTTCATCAGTGAGGGTCTCCATGGTTGCAAGGACGCTCTGTAGATCGCTTGTTTTCATACATTTTAGAGGGGGCTGTTCGTCTTTTGTTTCTCCCCACCCTCTGGTGGCTTGGTTCTTAAGTCAGCTCCTCCAAGTCTTCATCATAAACTGCTGTCCATGGCTATCCAACAACCCTGTTACATCTTCAGCTGTAACCTCGTCCAATTCCACCTCTAGCTTCAGCCTGCTAATGTCTCAATAATGTTCTCCACTGGTTGATATCCTGTGAGGTCGTGCATAAATTCTGGGAGAAGTTTGTGCCACACTCCATTTGAGCATTACGCTGACACTTCCTCCCAAGCTGCTTTGATGTTATTAGTGCCCTTCAAAATGTCAAATGAGTGACTTCTGACCTGTCCACAACTCTCGCCATTGGTATGAAGGTATGGCAGAGGTAGCAGGCTTTAAAGGTTGCTGTTACACTCCGGTCCATTGGTTAAAAAGTGATGTCCAGAGGTGTTCAGGCTTCAGCAAGGTGTGCAGTATGGCCAAGGGGCATTATCCAAGGGAAGCAGAGCTGTGGTTGCTAACTCATTCTCTTGACAAAAATAGAGCACAATAGGGCAAAAATAGTTCATGAACCAATCCAAGAAAATTTCTTGTGTCATCCAAGCCCAAGTCCTCCTGTTCCATTTCCAGTAGATTGGTGACATGGCTTTGTTTATTGCCCTTCAGAGTACATGGTATCATTGCACTTATTAGATATGGGGGTTGTTATTTTTAGTATTTTAATCAACCTCATTCTTGATTGGGTTAGATGGTAGGTGGGGATAGCTTTCATCTATAATTGGCTGTGCCGTTGCTTTACATCACATCCAGTATCCATAGTAGCACATTTTTTAAATTCTTAATAGTTTTTAAAATATTTTTTGGCCTTCTGGTTTCAGAACCATTGTAATTGCGAATCGTTGCAAAACAAACCTTCGCATACTGTGGGCTACCTGTATACTGACATTGAAGTAAAAATATACTCTGTCGGTCGCCTGTAAGTCAACGAGTGTAAATGGAGCATGCATTTCTGGAGGCATAGTGGTATATTGCACATGCTTGTACATACACATTGAAAGTGCTATGATTATTGGGGGAGGTGGGGGAGAGAGAGAGAGAGAGAGAGATAATAACACTGCAATAACAGAAAATAAAATTATGCTCTTTCCACAGTTTGTGATTGTGGTTATTGATTCCACTGATCGTGAGCGTCTAGCAGTGACGAGAGAGGAACTTTATCGTATGCTGGCTCATGATGAACTTTCAAAGGCAGCTGTTCTTATATATGCAAATAAACAGGATCTGAAAGGTTCCATGTCCGCAGCAGAAATTAGCAAACAACTAGATCTCACATCAATAAAGAAACATCAGTGGCATATCCAGTCCTGTTGTGCTCTCACAGGAGAAGGGTGAGAGGATTTTTAACGTTTGTCTCATGATACATGAAAGAGTTGCTTTCTCTTCAGCTTGACATATCCAGAACGCCCAAAAACCACCATATGTGAATACTGAGTTACATATGAATGTGATGTGAGTTTATCTCCAATCCCCATACATTATGAGAATCTAAAGAGAAACAAGAATTCTGGGTGTGTTGGTGGAAAGCCAGGTTTTGTAGGATTCCTTAAAGTTGTGTCCATATTTCTTTCTTACAAAGGTTATTTTGTTCGTAATAATTGGAGGCAAAGTCCACTGCTTGACCCCTAAGGAAATTGCGACACAACAGTGGTTCATCATTACAACCGTCATACACAGCAGCTCCTGCCACTGTTCGCTTAATATTGTTGTTATTAAGTTAGTTTATTTTTGCTGCTATGCAAGTTCAGAATTTATCTCGTTTAAAATATGCATTTATGCCTTGAATTTGGCTCAGTGATTGTCACTAAAAAGTGGCCATTTGGCAATAACTGTACCTAAAATATGTTTATTTTTACCTACATTCTTTATTAACATGCCAGTTTTTTTAGATATGTTATTTTCAGCCTTCAGTAAGACTGTACCTTATCCCTGTATAAAGTAATTGCCTAGCATCTAAAATACCAACATGGTGGATATGTAACATGTTCGGGTTTGAGCACCAGTTCATAAAATTTTTTATCATCATAGATGTTTGGTGATTAGGTAATTTGATGACATGTTGAATCATCATAATAGGAATAAGAGATGTGGTTTGATAATTGGTTAAACGTTTACATTTTATTCCAGTATGAACCTTTGAGTTAATGTTACGTGATTTCTGAACACTGCAGATTAGTAGTAGAAGATGCTTTTTACAAAGAAATATAGGGTGTTATTCTGTACTTGACAGATACTTACTCCTGACTCTAGTGAGTTTTTATTAGACTTTCTAAAGGTTATTATCACTGTGATCATTTGTCTAGCTTCTGTTATTGATGGTTAAACCTTTCCAACACATGACATACAACACAACGCTAGCAGAGTGTTGGGCTGGGACATATCGATCAAGTAAGGGAAAAATACACTGTACTTCATAATTTTATTTCATGCTGGCCAGATCTCTTCACAGAAGGAAACATTTATAGGAGTGTCAACATCTCTTTGTTTTCTGGCAGTGGTCCAGTGCTCCTAAACTTTGTCTGCCGGGGGGGGGGCATTTAATTCATTTTTGAGGTGGCAGCACCCATGAAATTGATCTACTTGGCCCCACAGATAATATGATTTGAACTGAGTCTGAAGCATCACATTTCATGATCTTTTTATTGTCAAATTTTAAAATATTTATATCTCTCTTTTTCAGTTTGTACCAAGGCTTGGAATGGATTTGTAGTCAGCTGAAGAAAAAGTGACATCACGACTACTTCTAGTGACTTTTTTTTGGGAGGGGTGGGGTGTGTATGTGATTTCATCATGAAGTGAGGTAACAGAGTTTGTAAGATGCAGAATGTTTCTGCTTAAACATTTGTTAACTTTTTATGTGAACATATTGGTCTGTCTTTTAATAATTTGAGGTTTGAAGTGGGAGTGCCTGTGAGCTGATGAGTGGAAGAAACGTCTGCACATCGTGCATTAGTTGGCAAAACAATAAACGTGAATGTAGGCAAAAGTCAAAGAATGATTGTTGAACTACAAAGGTAATTTGAACAACTGTCAAGAGGCTGTGTTTCAATAGTCATGCCATTTTCAGACAATGTGGCATTCACAGTTCCATAATGTTGCCTGTAACACATGTTAACTATATGCTGTACAGATTCCATTAACTGACTGCAGTACACCATGGATTGTAGAACAACATGACAGTGATAGGACTGTTCTGTGTACCTTGTTCTCTTTCTTTTAGGTTCCAGTTTAGTAACGTACTCATTCTTAATAAATATCCAACCAGATGCAACAGTATGCAGATATTTATTTACTACAAAGTCACTCTACATGTTGGAGGGAAGTAGCTGTACCAGTATTATGACCTGTACCGGAGGCTGCGGTTACAGTTTTTAGTACTCATGATGATGGGTGCTGTGACACCCGAAACATGTAGAGTGACTTTGCAGTAAATA
>Ga0131853_10008448_pt1 | contig 18773 bp, 12 predicted proteins | sample TergutLab28metaG_FD_92764 | JGI IMG/M metagenome (GOLD analysis project Ga0131853, IMG submission 92764) | Labiotermes labralis P1 segment gut microbial communities from Petit-Saut dam, French Guiana - Lab288 P1 (version 2) (version 2) | ecosystem: Host-associated > Arthropoda: Insects >...
CACATTTACAAAGCGATAAACTGTTAGGGGTTTTCTACATAATTTGTACGTAACTGAAGTTGAAACTGCTCGCTTAATGAATAGGCTATAATCAAAAGATACGCTTCTTTCGAAGTGAGAAGACATTTCGCAATACCCATTCTGCAGCCATTATTTGCAACAATATGTGCAAGCTGTTTATAACTAAATGTTGAAAAATTTGAACATGTTTCCACTTAACACACCTACTTCCAGGTATGAAGAACAAGTACGAATATTACAAAATATATGTCTCATGTACTGAACTGAAAGATGAGAAGTTTATATGTGCAATTACATATCCTACACTGAGCATCAGATGTGCAGATGTAGGTTTCTTATTTTATTCACTCATTTATATACTTCGTTGATTTCCTTCTTGGTACAAAAAGCTGAGGGGAAGGTGCAATGAGGCGGGCCATAAAAATAAGTCATAACAAATACGTGCCATGACACGGGAGCAGAAACAAAATGTCTCAACAAGAATTCGGATTATGTGTCTGGACGGAGCTCTATACTGACTGCAGTACGTAGCCTGTACAGCTTGGAACAGCGTACACTGTTGAACAAAAGTAGAACTGATCTTGACAGCTTAGGGATCGATCATATCCAGTTGAGGTACAGAGGACCTGGGCAACCCAGGAAAAACATGTAATGACAATAAGAAAGTTTAAGTAAGTTAACTTAAAATGCATTTTCTTGACTAACCACCAACAAGTACCGTGATTAAGGATGTTTAGAACTTAATACAGACTGGTTTGTTTTGTGTTTAAGCAGAGGGACAATTTCATCATTACTTCGAATTTTGTAGTTTCATTTCGTCATAACAAAGGCATTGGAACTTTAAATGGAACTTTCACCTATACACTTAGGCTTTCAGTCATTACATGACAGACTAATTAAAATTAAGTTGTGGATTTAGAATTATCTTTACACTGGTCTAAGTTTTGCAATACGAGTTGCATTATTTTCCCTCTTGCTGGCTTATTTTGGTAGGGGTTTCAAGAAAACATTACCCTTCACTTCAAAGGCAGTACTGGAGGGCAGCTAAAGACCGTATCTCAGTTTCAGTATGGCATACAATAGAGTTAAATTAGGTGGCGTAGTGACCATTATTCGCCACGTAAACAGATCATTCTAATTCAAATTATAGTTTAACTCCCACGATTTAAAAAAAACGAGAGTAGTGCCTAGACTCACTACTTATTTATAGGTTATATCCGACTGTTTCTTACATGAAGTCGTTATAATGGAAGTCCTAACACACACGGCACCCTAATATTGCTCTGCTGTCGTTGCTTGTACTGTTTTGTCGTTCTTGTCACTCAAATTGAAACGTGATGGATTATTTCCTTACATTATTGAGAAACTCATTTCTCATTCTTAGGATCACGCAAACAAAATACTGGCGTTAACCGAAGACCCTAACACTCCGTTTCATTTTCGTCCTTACAGTGGCGCAGAGTAAGGGAGGTTCTGAGACAATGATACAAATAAAGGGTAGAAATATTCTGGACATTGCATGAAATGTCGAATTCATTCTCGTTTCTCTGTTGTTCATAAGGGCCAATGATTTAGTTACAGGACGAATGTATTAATGTTACATGATGGCAGTAGCAGGTCGCTGAATGTGACATCTCAATGTACACGACTATATGAAGGTAGTGTCAGACAACACGAATGCAGCGCCCTTCGTTGTTTTTTAATCAAATTACATGTCGCAACTCCGTATTAGATCACGAAATATTACGAGCTGTGTCTCAGTGCGTATGGGATCCCTATGGTTGGTTGGTTGCTTGCTTGCTTGAATGTGAGTAGAGACAGCTTGCAGTTGGTCACGACATTGACAGAAAAAGACACATTTTTATTTTTTATTTCCTCACCTTTTCCAGATCGGCTGTGGAGCCTTTTTTCCGTACGAGCACCAAGCGCCCTTTCCCTGGGCGTAATACGACTGATCCGTAATGCTAACCAGTCATCTCGATGTAGAACTGAAGTTAAAAATGCAGGGATAAGTGACCCATTAATTAAGATTGCTGTCACGGACCAGAATTCGGAACGACATGTCATTATTCTTTCAGCTCTGGGCCAGAGTATGTTAAATACATCAAAATCCTCACTGAGGCCTGCAGACATATATTGCAGTGTAATTCTTAGGAATATTGTGCAAAATTTACTTTTTCTACGCCACTCCTTTTTCAGAAAAACCTGTTTGTGGGAGGATATCTCTCTTCCCATATTCGATGTGGAAACCCCAAAATTTAGAACTTTTGAGTAGTGAAGTAAGAGCAGTGATGCGGACTTTATCAAATATGTTAAAATGGTCTACTTTTATGTCGAATTTTATTAGATTTTTTAAAGCTGCTCGTTGCTTTTATTTGACCTAAACGTTCATTTCACTAACCTATGTAATTTGATATCACTAAAAAACAGTATAAGATTGCAGAGCTTTCTCGTGTGTGTGTGTGCTTGTATTATATATAGTAAAGCAGACAAGAAACGTTTTTATATTTTGGCCATCTGGGTTATGCAAAATTAGTCTCCTCGGTGTATCGCAGTATCTAAGAGCACCGCGGTTCCATCTTCAAGATATCAGTCTACTGGGTGTCATAACCCAAAAGAAGACAATATACGTTTTCTATAGAGATGTCGAATCTTATACATTCTTTTGTATGCTTTGGTAGATACTGAAAATAGGGAACAGCTCTAAACCAAACAAACTCTTGGGACTGTTCACAGAATTTCAAGCCAGTGATATATTCTGCTTCTGGAATTTTAGAGTTAGGACGAAAGAGGCCTCCTGTACAGTGGTGTACGTTTGACGCATTGCGTAAAGAACGGCAAGTAGAATGAATAGTTTTCAGTTCTTGTCTACTTTTGTTTAAAATTTGTAGCTATAGAATTTTTCCTCCTCCTCTTTCCGTTTTAAGACTCGTCATTTAGAAAGATGAATTGAGTTAGAAATTCAATAAATCATTCACAAACTGTAATTACTCGTGGTTTACATGAAAAACACCCTTTGCATACCGGCTAGCTTAATATTTCATTAGAAAAGAATTTTAAAATGTGCCCGATAGGAAAGAGTTATACGATTCTCTCTAATTTCATGAAAGTAATGCAAGAGAGTTCTAATTTCTGCTCTTACGGGGAACTAGACGGTCAACAACACAATTTATATTGAATCGTGCCCGGCCGTCTATACTGATCGGCTACGAATACATTTTTCAGCCCCATGTTTTTTTAATTCATTATTACATGAAGTTGCATGATTGCTGGCTGGTTTGCAGTGCTGGCCTGCATTAGAGATTCCACGGCGAGTTAGTTCTGGGCCGGTCTGACAGACGGAGACTAATGATAGGGCAGCACAGTGTGGCGGACATTAGCATTTGAGAGTAGACAGAAGATACTCGTGTCGGCATGACGTGTTTGAGGATTCACATCTATAGGTATCTCTCTGAAATGACAGAGAATTTTCTTAGGATCCGGAATGAATGCTGAATACTCGTAGGAAGACAGTGCAATACGTGTACATGAAGGATACCTAGCAGATTAAAACAGCGGTAGCCATTTTAAATATTTGTATATTGGTTACATGGTCGGTTTGAACAGCAGTCGAGTTGTTACCACTATTACTGCCTGTTCGGTACGTCCCATGTGTCCTAACTGCCTAACTGATATTATTCGTTGTTTTCATCAAACCGTCATAGTAGCTCATCACCTACTTCCACATTCTTTCCAATTCAGCATTTACTCACTATCCTACATGGAACCAGAATAGTTCAGTATGTATAGCCTAGGACATGGGCTGGACGGCCAAGAAATTGCGGTTCAGTGTCCTGCAGGGATAACAGATTTGTTCTTCTCCAACGAGTCGAGACCGGCCCTGGGGCCCGCCTAGGTTCCTATTCAGTAACTAGGACATCCCCGGACATAAGGCGACCGGGACTTGTAGCTGATTACTCGCCTGCATCCAGTCCGAAGCTATGAAAGCTTGCAGTCTGACCTCCAATTCTGTGTGTGAATTCATGGCATGGTGCCTAATTAAGCACAGTAACAACTTAAACGGCACGTATTTATGCTGCCACTCGGTGTTGTGAAGCCTGAGCCAAAAACGGTTTAGTTTAGCTAGCCATAATTTAATGGACCCTATAATATTGGTCGGCGAGAGATTGATATGGTTATTATCAGTTCCTGGAGTCGAAAGCAGGAATTGAACTTCCGCATCTTTTAGACCACTTCCATATCCAGCATTCATTTCTCCAACTCATTAGTTACTGCATAACGTGTGGAGTTGAAACAGGCCCTGTATTTCAAATGAAACGGTTTATGGCCGAATAATTCACGACATGAGACTGTATTTTAGATCAATTACTAAAATTAATAGAAATAAAATAGCCTAATTAATAGTAACAATGTTACAGGCTTGAAAACCAAGAAATCAATGTTGGTTCCCGGCGGGGTAGAGAAATTTGTGAGTTCTTCGAAGCGTCCATTTTGGCTATAGGATACACTCAACCTCCTCTCTTTTGTGCACACGATGCTATTTCCCGTGGTAAAGTGACCGCGGTGAGAACTGTCTACACATACCCGTCTAGTGTCGAGGTCAAGAATGCTTGGAACTGTACGTCTGCTTCCTCATATATCATCATGTTGTGGTGCTTAAGATTACAATTTTGTCTTTGTATTTGTTCTTGTCATTCGTTTCTGCATTTGCCTTGTAGGTTTGTGTGAGTTCATGTGTTCTACAAAGCATGGTTTATATTTTTTCTGGTTTTCTTATTTATTGCGTTACTTCAGTTAGTATCGGGTCGATAGGCAACTATTTAATTGCAGATATGAAACTGAAAAAATAGTTTCTCGAGGTAGTTCTGTATTGTTACAACTTTCAACATTGACATTTTATGTAGATCGCTGGTCTAAATTGATAGCCCGATTGTGACAATACAGGCATGGCAGAATTTGAGAATTGCTAAGGAGAATACAATATTTTCGTGGAGAGCGTCGTTACTTGCCTTGTGCAGCACTATTCTAATATTTTCCTTATATGAGTTTATGAAACAAGTAAATTTAATTAACGCTATTAAGACTGTGAGTCTGTATTTTAGGTTCACGGTTCAGAAAGGATTAGCAAATCACATTTCAATTATTTGTGTTAATTTGGATGTCGAAAGCCTTTTGGGCGAGCACAATTTCACGTGTATTTCATCCGGCTCCTTCGGTCCCTGTTTAGCTTCGTATGTGCTAAGTACTTTGTCTTACATAAAAAATGAATGCATTTTGTTTATTCGAGAAGAGATTTATACAAGCAGCTTTAATTGATCTTACAAAGGGTACTCTTTTCTAGATGCAACTTAGAGGTTTACTGAGGATCGGTATATGTGATACATTGTGTAGGCTAGGTTGTAATTTATTTTCGTACCCAAGTTCACTGCCGTACGTAAAATCTGTCAGCATGGTTATAATTTGTACATCGAAGACTTCTTCGGTTCGTCTCTCAGCGCGTAGGGCCTTAGGATATGTTACAAAGAAAGTTGGTAAAATCACCTTAGAGGACGATAGAGAAGTTGCTTACCGCAGTCACTTTAATATGTTAAAGGAATTAATGGGAATTAATAGTTAGTTTCAACCAGGATGTTAATGATATAGAAAGCAGACCTGGAAGGAAGGACCACTTTCACACAAGATGTTCCGTATCAAGCTAAGGGCCAAAATCGACCTGAAAGCAAGACAGTTATATTGACAACCAGGGGTGCACAAATCCTGGACACCAGGCCTCCGTGGCGACTACATTTTTTACTTTGGCGCCTAGAATTTTGAAGTGGCTTCTAAATTTCTGAAAAAAAATTTTCATCCCTGCTGAAAACCATAACAATTTCTAGCAAATTCCGATTGGAGACAACTTGCTATGCCTGTTACCGTTTGCGAAGGAGGAAACTGATTTGAATACAATTAAAAATGAAAAGAAGACGAAATGAAGCCGTATTCGCAGAAAAAAAAAGTTTGTTATATAGAGATTTGACCAGGCCGTTTGCTTTGCATAACATGAAAGCGTCCTTTGTGCTTGCAGCACAGTCACAGACTTCAAACGTATTACGTCCCCGTAACACAGGTCCTAGCCGTGTCTAACAGAAAACTCCTATAAGGAAAGAACAAAGAAAAGTGCCTCTATGTGCTCGTACCGCCATCAACACAGAAAGACTTCGGTATCTTGTGAAACAGCGAACATCTTTGCTTTTGCCTTATTTAAAAGGAAGTTATCTTCTACTCTTCTTTCATTCTTTTTTTTTTTTTTTAATTTTCTTGTACGGTGTAAAGCCCACATCAAAGGATTGGTTGGAAGAATGAAGAAGCGGCTACGACATCATGCTAAGAAGATACGCTAGTGAGAACTGAGATATGTTGGCAAGGCTCAACGGAGCATCAGCTCAAAGGGAATTTGAGCAGCAACTTTACTCTGATGTCCCGACCGAAGAAGCGATTCTTAGTAAAGGGGTTGAGTGGGAAAAGGGTGTGAGTTAAAAAGTTAAGTCATATAGTGGCACCCTACCCTTCATGCGGTGGATATTTTTCCTTCCCTTTTATCTGGTGAAAGAAGACAGCTTTCGAGGAGTGTAATACCACAGGGATACATCAAAGTTGACATATCTGTCCAGGTTAAAAACATAGGTTGCAAATAAAAGTTCGCATTCAGCGACAGTTCACTTAGTAACGAGCCACAAATAACTAGGCCTTTAAAATAGAAAGGCTCTATTAATTTTACAAGAAGAACGAACTAAATGGGAGAAGATAAGTGATACAATTCCAAGCTTTAAATTATTTCGTGTACTGGCAGTCTTGCAAATTTCTTATATGTTTATGCTTTCTTCTGGGTGATTCCCCGGCGTCTGAATTTTATATGCCAACGTTTCGAAACACTCTGTCTACCCACCTATGAAGATGGAACAGACAGAGTGTCCCGAAACGTTGGCATATAAAATTCAAACACCGGGGAATCACCCAGAAGAACACATACAACATTCAGAACAGGCGAAATTTTGAAATCAAAAAAAATTCCTTATAGTTTAGACTAAATCATCATAAATATTTATGAGTTAATATGTGCTAAAATATGTGATGTGTTAGTTATATTGCACGCCTCCTGAACCTGAATTGGTGGAATGAAGTGTAATAAGGGACTCTTTTGCTAGTAGAGGGCAGAAAGTAACTACTAAGTATCAATAAGTACATGCCATTATTATAAGTCTTCAAGCCTTCATGACCAGTGTTGTTCAGAAAATGGCCTTGTGCGAAATTTCGTCAACCCGGAATGTTGGGATGGCAAGTTCCTCCGAAACATGAGTGTCAACTTACAAACCGGGGGGGGGGGGGGCGGACCCACCCCCAAAAAAAAAGTGTAAACACAAACAGGGGGGGGGGGGGGGGGGTTCAAAATGCAGAATACTGTCGCCTAAATTCACAAAGCAGTTATTTGAAAAACATTACTTGTAGCAAAGGCAGCTAAAATTTCGGAGATTAGTGAAATTTGTGCATTGTAATACTGAAAAGCTTGCCTGTGGAATTCCTCTTCAAATAAAAAATATTTGATGTTTCCAATTGAATGGATTCAAAGCAAAGAGGTGCTAGTGGTTTCGTGTTGTATTACATTTTCGCGCCTTCGAAAGGTCTGCGTAATTCACAGGAGTATAGCGTATTCATTCGTAATGTGAACCCAAGATACCAGAAATTTGATTCCAAGACTTACTTCATTGAACACAAAGATTACATCAACAACTAATTAAAATAATTTTGTATGATAATGAGTCTTCATAACAATAATTTTTATCATGTATTTTGACATTCTACCATTCAATTTGAAGCATAAACTGCACATTGACATGTTGAAAACCCTACGAGCTCTCTGAAGATGACCAACAGCTAAGGCCGCAACACGTCGGGGCATTAGTTAACACACACAAAAAAAGTGCAAAGATTTGGTGTTAAATTTTAATTATGTAATGTAGTTGCACGAAAAATATACAACATTAAAAATCATAATAGTTTATCGTCCTCAGTCCAACACGTGTGTAGATCTTTTGGGTTAATCCCATTAAGCCATGTGGTTCACTTCCACTGTGGGCCAGAATCCGTGTCGAGAAGCGAAAAGTTGCTTATCCGGTCAACAAACTTCCCGCCTGTTACCGGACCCGAAGGTTTATTACCGTGTGCAGTAGACCCCCTCTACGATCCTTGTTCACGGCTAAATACACTCTGAACGGTGTAATGATGTTAGAATTTATCCTAATTTACCACAAAGAAAGCAAAACCTAAATTGTTTGAACTTCGTCACATTTGAGCTTATTACCTTGCTCTGTGTGACCTGCACGTCAGGGCGTGCTGAAAGTGGCTCGCAAGTTTCTATTTTTTGTGCATGATATTAATTCCTGTACCAGGTTCTTTTCTCTGTCCGACCAATTTTGCTATATTATGAAGTAAATACATGAAGGCGTAAAGATTTTATATGATTATCAGTACTGCCAGATGGCGCTCCGAATGAATAATGTTCACAGAACCTAGACCCATATGCATTGTTGACAGAAGGGTTTTCAGGCTGGCGGCATGCGAGTACAAGTCTTTGAACAAAGTGTTTTAATATTCTGCAATAAACCGCAGATCTAAGTGTCCTGACGAGGATCCTATGAGCAGAATTTTTATGGAGTTCACCCCACGTCGAGTGTATCTTAAGTTTCGAAAAGGGTGTGTATGCCAGTAGAAATCCCTAATTGGTTAACGATAGATTGTGCGGTTAGCATTGGATCGTTCTGCTCACACTTTTTCTACTGTCGTTTGTGAGTTGACATTGAATTATTTTGACATGAAGAGAATAACAGGTGTCAGCACAGGGCAGTGAAGTTTTCAAATTGACAGTTTTTGGCACTACTGTTCATTGGACTACCATATTTCCTGTGTTCTAAGATCAGCCCTTTGTACTTATTAAAGATTCTTATATCGGGGTAGGTCAAGTCAACCATTCAGTTTTATTTCTGTACGCGCTTTAAAAAATAAAAAGGAATGATTTAGAATTTGCTGAAAGAGATAAATACAAGGATGTTCGTAGGCTTGTTCGAATTTCTGTTCATCATCGATTTGTGGAGTGTTTAGATGAAATACGCTTGTTTATTTGTGTTTGTATATTTGCTTTTTTTTTACAGCTTTCTCTACCGCATTTAAGTGATTTGAACGCGAAATTAGAGGCGTTTGATAAAGCACCTGCTGTTTTGTTTGATAACATAAGAGTTTTCGTAAACGTACTAAACACCTGACTTATCTTGCAGTTGATCACTGCATCACTGACTGAACGCTTCAAGATTCACTCTGTTAAGACCGCTTGAAGAAACTGCAGCATTCATAACATGCATACACACTGTAACATTAGAGAAACTGAGTAAGGAAAAGGGGGCTATTTATTGTCTTTAATAATTATGAGATACTCTTGATGGATTTAAAACAAGCTCAATTTTGAGGTAGAACTTCGTCGATTGAGCAGCTGAACTAGAGAATATGGAAAGATATCGGTCATCCGGATCAACACTGAAAATTGCGGGAAATGAAGTTCTGAAAGTGTGGATTTCCATTCCTGAAACTTTTGACGGTTTGAATAGTATAGCAGTGGCGGGATTTTCAGTGTTGTCCTCTACATTTTTATGTGAGTAACTGTTTTTAGCATTCGGCTTTGCGAAGTATTAACTACAGGAGTAGTCGTAATGAACAATACAGTGCTGAATGCATAGCTGTCAGCCAGGTAGAAATCTGAAAATCTCTCTCATCCTTGGTGCAACAGCAGAAGTCTTGTTGATAGTAAAATAAATTTACTTGCTTTTCTGTGCATTATAATGTGAATCAGTAATAATAATTAATATTCCCTTCGTCCACAGGGAATTTCTTGTTTATTATCGGGTATTATTTAAAAATAATGTACTTGTAAATTAATTTAAAGCAATACATATTTGTTATTAACTATATTAACAGGAATCTCAGACTGCTTGCATGGCTTTCATTATCTGTGTTCTAATTTTTCGTGATTTCAGGCTTCCGTTACGGTGTGAATGGTATTTTCTTACCAACGTTTCGGGACAATCTATCGGTCTCATCTTCAAGTCCCAGAAGGATGAATTCTTCTTGGATTGCTTGACTGTTGAAAATGGGGCCAATAAGATGTTTCACAAAGTCGGCAAGAAATTATCATTCTCCTCTGTGTAAAATCGCAAAAGAGCGCAGGTGTTTTAATTTGTCGCTATAAAACACTTAAATGCTGAAGGTGCAGAGGTAAGAAAATTGGAACAATTAATGGTTTTAAGTTTTTATTCTTCATTTGCCATTTTAATTATCACAAAGTCATTGTATTTTGTTAATTACTGGTTATAAATAATATCACATTTCTAAACTGTTTCTTTTAAATAATTCAGAAGCCGAATTTGACGTTCAGGTGGCCGTGCATCGTGTTGATTTCTTATAATAAAAGCGACTAGATGCACTAATTTCTCAAATTTATTTTTGGAATAAAACTCTACCTGTTTCGGACAGTTCCTCTCTCCATCATCAGGAGTTTTTCACTGTACACATAGCAGTGGTATATGTCATACAAGTTGTCAGCAAACCTGTATGACATATACCACTGCTATGTGTACTGTGAAAAACTCCTGATGATGGAGAGAGGAACTGTCCGAAACAGGTAGATTTTTATTCCAAAAATAAATTTGAGAAATTAGTGAATCTAGTTGGTTTTATTATAAGGATTCAGAAGCGTTATTTGTTTCCCGTACCGGTTTCCAAAGAAAGCGTTAATGTGTATTGTTGTCTCCCTCTAACAATTTTTACAGTACTAACAATACGTAATATAGCCCATGACACTGTCCTTCCTATGAAGACATATAGAGGGAACGAAAGCGTAGCTCCACTCATTCGTATCCTTGACACCAGATAGAGGATATTGGTCAAGTTCGCGCTCCTTCCGCTTTGCCTGGAGGGAAAGAACTGCAACAATCATTTAACAGAAAGCTGGGTGGGCCCCAGATCCTGTCTGTACATTTAGGATTAGAGAAAATAATAGATATTGTGTAATAATTACAATTCTTATCTCGTTTAATGTATTTACTGGGTTAGTCGTTCGCAATATGGATTAGTAATATCCTAAGCTACTTCTCTGATTTTCTGCATATGGCATTCCTCGAAGATTCTCCTATTTTAATATATAAAATTTATGACATTCTTTACGATAAATAATAATAATGACAATAATAATCATAATTATAATTGTTATGATTGATTATATGGAAACTTCCAAGAACTTATTTGACTCCTTAGAATTCTTATGGCTACATGAAAAAACTCTTCCGTATACTTATTGAGAGTTTGGGCTAGCGCCATCAAGAGGTTTTACCAGCCCTCCTGTAGAAAGCGTACTGTAGGATAGCTCGACTACAGGCTGGATGGTTCGGGAATCGAATCCGTAGGGGTGGGGGGCGAATTTTCCACACCCGTCCAAACGGGCCCTGGAGTCTACCCCACATCCTGTAGATTGAGTACTTGGTCATTGCCGGGGGTAATGCTGTCGGGACGTGGCGTTGACCACTCACTCCCCTCTGGCGCCGAGGTTAAAGAAAGAATAGATATATACTCCTAATCCTTCTCTGGGCCTTCATGGCATGATATAGGGTGAACTTCACTTTGTACATGTTTACAACGCAGTGACGCAAAAAAAAAAAATAACCGGCGAAGTTACGTAAACTTCTGGTGTGTTGGGTTCTAGATGAAGGAAGTGGTCGCCATCTATTTCTTACATGCAAATTTATGATGAATGGCAGATAAGATGGCCGCTATTAGAGAAGTTTTTATGCAGCCCGTCTGAAGTGAGAACACTGATACGCCACAGACTGCCTGTTCTTTCCGAGTAGGGTGGCGTAGTGATAAGGTACCCAGCGAATCTGTCGGTCTACCGATTGTTCTGTGGCTCCCAATTTCACCATAATCTCCGCCTGTTTCTTGCACACGCACCAGTTACATTCATGTAGCTGCTGAAATCTATGAATTTATTCGACAGAACTTAAATGTCAATGGCCGGGCTGTAAGGATGAATAACAATTTTTAATGAGGAAGTTCAGAGTATAAATTAACATGATATATGAGGAATGGATTGGCACCAGGCCTGCTTTGGCTGTAATGTGATATCCTGTAGCCTTTATATGTACGTTATTATGCCTGTGTGAGTTACAAAGTCAGAGATGACATCAAAGGTAAGGGTAGAGGGAAGATGAATAGGAAAAGAGCCATGGCGAGCAGGGATGTCAAAAGGTTATTCAAATCTTTTAAAATAAACTCGATTCTCATGTTTTATTCAAAATTATTTAAACTGTCAAGAATTTATTCGTTTAGCACATCAAACGGTTCCTGTCATTCCAAAAGTAAATCATCTTCCAAACTTCTGTTTCGAGGCCAAACGCAATTTTCATTACTTATTCTTAGTTTATTTAACGACTTTTTTCAGTCGCTTTTCGCAATTTTGCGAAAAGCGACTATAAGCTTCCTCATGTCTGTCAGTCAGCCCTTCTGTCCGTCCGTCTGTCGCATGGAACAGCTCGTATGGATTTTCAAGAAACTTGATGTTTGAGTATTTTTTTTAGGAATATGTCGAGAACATTAACGTTTCGTTAAAATATGACAAGGGTAACGGGTACTTTACTTGAAGACGAATATACGCTTTTGATTATATCTCGCTCAATTCGTCTCATAATGAGAAATGTATTTGAAAAGTTGTAGAGAAAATCAAAACTTTTTTGTTCAGGAACTTCGTTTTAATTATGTTGTTTGTGATATATTGTGAAGAAATATTGGAGAACCAGGCAGTCAACAGATGAAAGTATGGTACTTGCGAACTGCATTCTGGATGTCTAGGGCCAGAAATACACACTGAGAATATAATACTTACTGCTTTTCCACTGCAAGAGTGGTTGCACGAATGCGCCTGAATGGTACGTTATATGTACATTGTCTCTGTTGTTTAAAATTATGGAGCGTCGAATAGCGTAGTGAACAGTTGTTTGGAGAGAATGTGGAAGAATGCGGTCTTGGACTAATTTATGTTACTAACTCGGCTTGACCCCACGTATTCTGAGTTAACAGCAATTAATAACTCACGAAATATACAAAAAGTATAAACCGTTCCAGTATTTTCCTTTAGAATTTCTCTTATTTTTTTTATGAGGTCCACCTCAGATTGTTGTAGTAGTTTCCTAGTAATTTAACATTGCCACATTTCGAAGGTTTTAGTACGTGTTCTTATACAAGGCATCATGACGTTACATTGGAAATTTGCGTGTAAAGCAGTTATTTCCTGTGGTGCCAGATTTCAGACTATTGTGTATCTGTGCTTATTAATAAACACCCCGAAAGTTTAGGATGTAATTGCTATTGTCATCGTTATCAGTATCCTCATCATCATCAGCAGCAGCAACATCAACATGAACAACATCGTTGTTGTTATTATTTTTCCTGTTATTAATAAAGTTCATATTTTACTTACAGCAATAACATGACAAATTAGAGGAACTTTCTATTTATAAACAACATTTTTTAACAGTAGGTGAACTATACGTAAGCAGTCTAACTGAATATTTATAGCGCTTTCCCCCCCCCCTTTTTTTTTACAATTTCCCAAATTGAGAGGCAATGTTAAAGTTTACTTTAATGTATATTGTATTTTTACGATCGACCTAATCGTCCAGAAAATCTAGAAGTCGAACCTGAAGAGGAAGTAGATGCAGACAGGAAAGGCTCTTTTGTTTTGCAAAGTGAAGTGGAAAAAGCTATCAAGGAGATGAGGGATAAGAAGGCTACAGAAAATGATGACGTACCTGGGGATGTACCCAAACGTTTGGGAGAACATAGCATCAGAATTATGACACAACGATCGACAACATATATGAAACTGGAGGGTGGCCCAAGGATTTCAGCGAAGTTACAATGACTGCCTTAAAGAAGAAGCCAAAGCTACAAAATGCAGTGACCATCGCACATTCATCTTCATCGCACTTACAGCAAAAGTAGTAGCGAGTATATTTAGAAGAAATATTTAAGGGAAAATTAGGATTTACTTGGAGAAGATCAGTTTGGATTTAGAAGAGGAAAAAGAAATAGGGACGCATTTAGAGTGATGAGAACGAACTTTGTACATAGACCAGAAACTGTGTGCGTGCTTCATAGACTGACAGAAGGCATTTGACCGTACAAACTGGACCAAATTAGTGCAGATCCTAAAGGGAACTGGTATCGATTGGCAAGAAGGAAGATTGATCATCAAATTGTACATGGGTCAGAGTGTTAAAATAAAACTGGACCAGGGGGAGAGAAGACTTGTGACGACTGGACAAGAAGTTAGACAAGGATGCTGTTCGTCACCAATTCTATTCAACTTCTACAGAGAATACCTTACCAAGGAAGCTCTTGCAGGGTTTGGAGACTTCAAAATAGAAGGACAAGTAATTCGCACTGTAAAATATGCAGATGACGTGCTACTGACTTAGGAAGAAGCGATGCTACAGGTCATGGTCGAAAGACCATGAAATTTGAAGATGTTACGGAGCGGAAATGAAAGTGGAAAAAATTAATGTTAAGAGAATCACAAAGCAACCATCCCCAATACGGATTATGATACGAAAAACAGCCGGAGAATGTGGAACATTTCAACTATTTGGGTAGCATGATAACGAAAGATGCAAAATGTTCACGTGAGATTAAATCCAGAATTGCCGTGGCAAAAGCAACAATAGACATGTAGAAGAAGGCTCTTTTCACCAGTAAATTGGATTAAATTTAAGGAAAAAACTAGTAAAATGCTGCTTTTGAATTATTGCTTTGTATGGTGCTGAAATTTGGACACTTCGGAAAGTACATCGGAAATACCTGGAAAGTTCCGAAATGTGGTGCTGGACAGGGGTGGAGAAGATCAGTTGGGCCGATCATGTTAGAAATGAAGAAGTACTACAAAGAGTCGAGGAGAGGAACATCGTACAAACAATAAAAAGAAGAAATGCAAAATTAATTGGTCATATTTTGTGTAGGTACTGTCTTTTAAAACACTTTGTTGAAGGAAGGATAGATGGAAGGATAGAAGTGACGATAACACGAGGAAGAAGACGTAAGCAGCTAGTGGATGACTGAAACAAAATAGAGGATACTGGAAATTAAAATAGGAAGCATTTGATCGCACTCTGTGGAGAACTCGCTTTGGAAGAATCTATGGACCTCTCGAAGGCAGACAAAAAAATGATGTGAAGATAGACATAATTGCAAATGTTGAATATCTCTGTAAGTAGTAATAATATTTTCATTTTTGGCTTTATTCCACTTGGGTTACGGAAGTATATTTTCACATGATATTATCACCAAAAGGTACAACACATTATTTTATGTATAACGCTTATTCTAGTTGCATCGTTATTTTCCTCAATTTCATGACACGACGCCGCAGAGGTGTTATTCAGTATTTCTCTTACAGTTGCCTTCCTGTTCCATTTTCCTAAGAAAGCAATCCCTTGTAACTTTGTAGAGAACCTTTCTGCTTTCATTTTGTCCCCATGTTTTCTCCAGTCTAATTTTTAGCTTTACGTCATCAACTATTGCAGTTTACTATCCGAAACTTTGTACTTCATTTTGCAGTTGCTTTCTGCAGCTACCAAAGAAGTACAATGTGTAAAATTTCTAATCACTTTTTGTCTTTCTTTGCCTTAATCCCTTTCCATAATCGTCCACAACATAAATTTGGTTCCGATGTGACAGCGTAACATCTCATTGAGGCCTAATTTACGTTTTTTTATAGCAGTGATGATTCAAACAAAAGGTAAAGGTAAAGTAATCCCGTTACAGGCCCGGTGTGGCCCAGAGGGTGGGTAGAGGTATAGCTCCACTCTTCCATGACCGCGGCACTAGAAGGGGGTGAGTGGTCAGCAGCACGCCCGGCCGCACTTTACCCCCGGGAAAGACCCGATACCCATTTTACAGGAGGCTGATGATTCAAATACTTGTTTAAAATAAAGGTAAATTTTTATGTTAATATTTTCCAATTTGTTAATATCAACAGTGTGTTTTATTTAAGGGCGTAATTTAATTTTTTATATTGATTTTATTTTTTCAACGTGGCTTCCGACCGGTGCAAGATTTTTATGTTTTTAAATTTTCCTCCCCGAAAAAAAGGTTTATGAACGCCTATTTAAAAGATTAACCAGCTCGAATTTCATAAAATATCAGTTTTGATAGCGATTATTCGAAGTTTACACAAATGTCTGAGAAAAGTCGGAAGAAGTTTCATCTGCGTTTATTTTATTATTAAATACACGCAAGATTTTGTTCATGAGCTTATAGAAGGCTTACGTACCTTTTCTTTAGTCCCCGGAAAGTGAAACCGCTGTCTTGGAAGATGCAACATTCTAACATTTGTATTCATATTTGTTGAATATCTGCATCACTACTTATACAGCATCAGTTTTATTATTATTTTCCTTTAGCTCCTCCGCACGAAGCACTTTATTCAACCATTCTTATTGTTGCCGGTGTAATTACAGATTGTGCGAATTACGATTTCGAAATAAAACGGTCGACCAGATTTAATAAAACTGACCGGAGTTCTGGGCATAACTTGTGAAATCTGCATTTGTACTGCCAATAATTCCAGTTCCACGATACTTGACCTTGAGTGCCATCCAAACCTTTTACTTTTTTAAGTGTCTGTCTTCAGAATTTGACAGTCTTCTTAAATTCTGCCGTGTAAAATTGCAACAGCACTAGTGCATTTTATGTTTAGGGTTCTTAAACATTGTATGATGTGTAATTAAAAAACTATGCAAATTCTCTTCAAACCATATTTGTTTGTATGGCTGATGAAGTAGAAGACAACCCAATGAATGCTGTCATTGCTTTTTCGGTAGCCGGTCTTCAAATCAAAATCCACTTTAGACGTTAAGTGAGGGTCACAATCAGACCTGTAACTTTGCTTCAAATTTTCTCTACGCAATGAATTACAGCATATATGACAACGGAATATAATGCTAAACTACGTTTGATAGCTGTCTTATATGGAAAATCAGTAACATAGGAAGCCATGCAAATGTTGATTTTAAGCTTGTGTTGTGTAATAATTAGGAGTAATCCTTACACACGGCATTTAAAACGAAATAGGACATTGTAATTTCAAGACGTAATAAAATTTAATAACTCGTAATAATGAGAGCGTACGTATATCCCACAGTAATTCAGTAATGGTGACGGTGCAGAGTAAATTGTAAAGGTTGATTTTTCTTTAAAACCACTGAACGGAACTGCTGTCAGCTCACCTTCAAAGTCAATATTATCATTACGTATACGACTGTGTAGAATACACGTGCGATGTTGGCTGTGCACACATCGAGGTTCATTAACTGTTTGGGTATGAAAGGGACCAAACGGCGCGTCATAGCGCTGCAAACAAGGACACGCTTGTTAAATCATCTGGCTATCTGTTCTTCTCTTTTGCGCGCCGCTTAGAATATAAATACCATTATTTTGAACGAAGTAAATACATTTGCCAAACAGTTAGACCTCTCTATTTATTTTCTCGAAGCCAAATTTATTTTCGAAATAAATATGCTGATATTACACACACATCCTGAGGGCCGAACATACATTAAAGTGTGTTTTGAGAACAGGATGAGAACAACTTTTCGACGTATAAGTGATAAAAAAAAAGATAGAAAATTGCGTAGTGAAGAGCTTCATAATTTTCACTGTTTATCAGTTTTTATGCGAGTGATTAAATTCACCAAGTGTGAAGCTGGGCAGATCCAGTAGCACGTGGGGGAGACGAGACATGGGTAAGAAATGTAATGTGAGAGCGTGAATGGAGGAGATAATATGATATATGCTGCACAGCTAGGAAGAATATATTAAAATTGGGCGTAAAGATATAGCTTGGGAGGAGTGGGGTAGTGAATTGGGTACATCTGCCTCAGGATACTAAACCTGCATCTTCAGAAAAGAGCGGAAACTTTCTGTATTTTTTTAATGTTTTCCATCCCGAAGTGTTATAACATACAAATACAACGTGTCAGTCAATAACACAACACTTTATTTTATCTACAATAAAAATAGTATATTGTCAGGGCGACATGTTTCGACCTTTATTAGGTCATCTTCGGGCCCTCTGGGAAAACAGATCCAAGAGCTGTCTCTATTTCAATGCATTGTGGGATCCTAAATGCTTACAGATTGTGTTACATTCATGTAACAAACTTATGTATTTCACGTACAGACTTATGTATTTCACACCCATGTAAAACAATCTGTAAGCATTTGGGATCCCACAATCCCACAATCTCAGAGGACCTGAAGATGACCTAATAAAGGTCGAAACATGTCGCCCTGACAATATACTATTTTTATTGTATATAAAATAAAGTGTTGTGTTGTTTACTGACACGTTGTATTTATAGGAAACTTTCTGGTCTAACTAACCGATTAGCTCCAAGGACTTTTAGGTATTAAACTGTGGGCCTCAGTGATAGTTGTGGTCATAAAGACTTAGTTTTGTAATATATGTGGACCGACGGCATAATTTGATTGACTGAACGTTCCTCTGCAATTCCCCCCCCCCCCCCAAAACCCTTCCCTTAAATAAGCCCCTTTATTTTTTTCCCCCGGTTTGGGGTCAATATTTTTGTTTCCTATAATAAAATGGGTGTAAAGTGTTTTGC
>Ga0131853_10008451_pt1 | contig 18769 bp, 16 predicted proteins | sample TergutLab28metaG_FD_92764 | JGI IMG/M metagenome (GOLD analysis project Ga0131853, IMG submission 92764) | Labiotermes labralis P1 segment gut microbial communities from Petit-Saut dam, French Guiana - Lab288 P1 (version 2) (version 2) | ecosystem: Host-associated > Arthropoda: Insects >...
ACGGCGGACAACTGTCCAGAGTGTCAGGAGACTATGTTTAAGAAGTCTGGGCGGGGGTATAAGCGGCCCTTCTGTGTGAATGAGAAGTGTGAGAACTTCTTGCCGGAAGATCAGCGCGGATATAAGAAAAAGACAGCGGAGGCAGATGCCGCGGCTGCGGTGGAAGAGAAAAAAGAGAAGAAAACTGCTGGGGCGAAAAAGCCTGCGGCGAAGAAAGCGACCACCGCCAAGAAATCTACTGCGGCAAAGAAGCCGGCAGCGAAGAAGACCACAAAGACCAAGGCGGCGGAATAATGGCAGAACGTGTAACAGTAATCGGCGGGGGGCTGGCGGGCTGTGAGGCGGCTTGGCAGCTTGCGCGGCGTGAACTTGATGTGACCTTGATTGAGATGAAACCCCTAAAGCGAAGCCCTGCCCATTTGCGGGATGATTTTGCGGAGCTTGTATGCTCCAACTCTTTGCGTTCGGATCGCCTAGAGAACGCCGTGGGGCTGCTCAAGGCGGAGATGCGTTTACTGGACAGTGTGATCCTCCAAGCGGCGGATGAAACGCGGGTGGATGCAGGTGGTGCGCTTGCTGTGGATCGGGCGGGGTTCTCGGAGATGGTGACGCGGCTGATTACCAATCATCCGCGTATCACGGTGGAGCACCGAGAGGTGACTGAGATTCCGGACGGACATGTCATCATTGCGACTGGGCCGCTTACGTCTGATGCATTTGCGGAGACGATAGGTGAGACGGTGTCTAACGGATTCCTTCATTTTTACGATGCGGCCGCGCCGATTGTGAGTTTGGATAGCATTGATATGTCCCGGGCGTTTTACGCGTCTCGCTATGGTAAGGGGACGCCGGATTATATTAACTGCGGTATGTCTGAGGCGGAGTATCGGGTGTTTTATGAGGCGCTGATCTCTGCGGAGGAGGCGAAAGTCCATGGATTTGAACAGGCGAAAGTCTTTGAGGCTTGTATGCCTGTGGAAGTCATGGCACGGCGCGGGGTAGATACTTTGCGTTATGGGCCGTTAAAGCCTGTAGGGCTTGACCACCCGGAGACGGGGGAGCGGTATTACGCGGTGGCACAGTTGCGGCGGGATAATGCGGGTGGGACGATGTATAACTTGGTTGGTTTCCAGACGCATTTGACCTTTGGGGAGCAGAAGCGGGTGTTTTCTATGATTCCCGCTTTGCGTGATGCAGAGTTTTTGCGCTATGGCGTGATGCATCGGAATACATATTTGGATTCTCCCCGCTTGTTGGATCGGTATTATCGCTTGCGGGCGAATAAGCGGATTTGTTTTGCGGGGCAGATTACGGGTGTTGAGGGCTATGTGGAATCGGCAGCGTCCGGGCTGCTTGCCGGACTGGAGCTTGCGCGGCGGATGCGCGGGGAAGCGCCCCTTGATTTTCCGAACACGACGGCGATGGGTGCGCTTGCGCTCTATGTGAGTGATGAGAGTGTGGCGGCGTTTCAGCCTATGAATGTGAATTTTGGGATTATTGAACCCTTGGGCTATCGGGTCAAGGGCAAGGCGGAGAAGAACGCGGCGATCTCGGCGCGGGGCTTGGGTGTTGTGCGGGGGATGATTGATTAGGGAACTTTAATAGGCGCAGAGACCGAAGCCTCCTTTTGTAAAGGAGGTGGCAGGCGAAGCCTGTCGGAGGATTTGTAACAGATTCCACCGCACACTTGTAGGGGCGACTTGTAGTCGCCCGCGGGCGGCAGAATGCCGCCCCTACATGCGATCAAAGCTTGTAAGGGCAATCCTCAGTCAGCTACGCTGACAGCTCCTTTACAAAAGGAGCCTTTGTACGGTGTGAGGATATTATTTGCGAAAAAGGGGGAAACACATATGAAAATTATTCTAGATGCAATGGGCGGCGATTTTGCGCCGAAGGCACAGGTCGAGGGCGCTTTGATGGCGCATCAGGAATACGGCGTGGAGGTCGTCCTGGTTGGGCGCGAAACTGAAATCATGGCCTGTGCGGAGGGTGCGCTTCCGGCTGGGGTTACGATTGTGGAGGCTTCCGAAATCGTTACCATGGAAGATGACGCGACGAATGTGATTCGGGAGAAGAAGGATTCCTCTCTTGTTGTGGGGCTCAAGCTCCTCAAAGACGGGGGCGGGGATGCCTTTGTGTCTGCGGGGAATACTGGTGCGGTATTGTCCGGGGCGACGCTGATTCCCAAGCGGATTCGGGGGATACGGCGGGCGGCGCTTTCTCCTGTGATCCCCAACAAAGAGGGCGGTGCGCTACTGATAGACTGCGGTGCGAATGCCGAGTGTACGCCGGAGTATTTGTTGCAGTTTGCCTTTATGGGGAGCTTTTACATGAAGCGCTTGCTGGGGAAAAAAAGTCCGCGTGTGGGGATTTTGAGCAATGGTACGGAAGATACCAAGGGAACGCCGCTGCAAAAGGAAACCTTTGCACTGCTCAAGGCCTGTCATGATGCCGGGAAGCTTAACTTTATCGGCAACATTGAGGGGCGGGATGTGTTGCTGGGCGGTGTGGATGTAGTTGTGACAGACGGATTCACGGGGAATGTGTTGCTCAAGGGCATTGAGGGGACTGCCATGTTCCTAATGAGTGAACTCAAGGGGATTTTCAAGAAGAACGCGGTCTCCATGCTGGGTGCGATGCTGGTGAAGAGCGGGCTCAAGGGATTGAAGTCTAAACTGGATGTCTCAGAAGTAGGCGGGACGGCCTTGCTTGGGATTACCAAGCCTGTGATTAAGGCGCACGGGAATTCTGACGCAAAGTCCATCCGCAGTGCAATCCGGCAGGCGCGGGATTTGGCGCAGTCGGGGATTATTGAGGAGATTACGGCGAATATTGATGAGATAAAACTGTAGGGGCGACCGTCCCGGTCGCCCGTGGGCGCGCATTGCGCGCCCCTACCAAAAAGGGAAGGATGCGGAGCAATGGGGCTTGACAAAAGGAACATTGTAGGTGTGGCAGCACTTGCACTTATAGTAGGGCTTGTATTTGGCTTGCCTTTTGGTATGTTCCTTGGAAGTGCTGTAGGCATTTTGGTAACAGTTTTAAGCGCTGGGGGTATATTCTACGGGCTTGCTACACAAAGGAAAAACGAAATTAAGAAAATAAAAGAGGGACTTTCAAAAAACACAAGGGTTATTATGGATTCCTCAGCCTATTTTAAAGTTGGTAGCATGAAACAAGTTAATGGATGGCTGTTTTTAACAAAAGAAAATCTGATTTTTGCTCCGCTCATTGAGAGTAATCGGCACACAGGGGCTTTGGAGGACGGATATAGTAAGCGCAGATTCAGTGGAGATCTGGCGTATAATGGGCACGGTTCATCATTTGGGAGACAAAGGATTCCTATAGAGCGGATTCAACTAATGGAGCAATACAAAAAACGGCGTCTGAGGATAACTGTAAGTGGTGAGGTTCTTGAATTTGGAATAACGCATATTCCAAAATGGATAGAAGCCATTACTGCACAGCAGAATGTTTTAGAGCGATTTGGGCGTTGAAAGAAGGCGGAGTAGCGCATGACGGAATTAGAACAAAAATTAGGATATACCTTTCGGGACAAGGCGCTTTTGCAGACAGCGCTCACCCATAGCTCGTTTTCTAACGAGGTACGGGGTGTAAAGCCCCTTTGCAATGAGCGGCTGGAGTTCTTGGGTGACAGTGTGCTTGGATTTACAGTTGCCGGGTATCTCTATGCCCATTACCCGGACATGCCGGAGGGGAAGATGACGAAACTCCGGGCGGAGCTTGTCTGTGAGCAGAGCTTGGTCTTTGTGGCGGATAAGCTTTCCCTTGGTGCGTATCTGCACTTGGGTCGCGGCGAGGAGCAGGGAGGCGGGCGGACACGTCCGTCTATTTTGGCGGACGCGGTTGAGGCGGTGTTTGCGGCTGTGCTACTAGATGGCGGCATCGAACAGGTGCAGGCGGTGATTCTGCGGCTATTGGATGAGAGCCTAAAGCGTGACTTGGGAGCGCGGGTGAAAGATCACAAGACGGCCTTGCAGGAGCTTGTGCAGAAGAAAAGTGGGCAGGTGTTGCGCTATGAATTGGTATCGGCGACAGGGCCGGATCATTTGAAAGTGTTTGCGGTTTCTGTGCTGCTCAATGATGAGGTGATTGGGCAGGGATCGGGACGGAGTAAGAAAGAGGCGGAACAGGTTGCTGCCGGGGATGCGCTGGGGCGGCTAGGCAATGTGTGATTGATTTTTATTACTTTTTATTCGGGGGCTATTCTTTATGCGCAACCATTCATTGATCAAAACCCTTACATCTCTGCGGGGCAATCCGCGGATGTGTGTGTACACGGAGCCATTGTGGGGGATACCCTTTTTTTTGTATATGCCCTTTGTATCGGTGTATATGGCGGCGCTGATGGTGAGCGATCAACAGATCGGTATGATTACATCGGTTTTTATGTTGTTTCGTGCCCTGTCGTCTTTTCTGAGCGGTGCACTTACCGATAAGCTGGGCCGTAAGCGGGCTACTTTTATCTTTGATATGCTTGCCTGGTCCATACCGTGCCTGATCTGGGCGTTTTCACAGAATTTCTGGTGGTTTATCGCCGCCGCGATGTTTAACGGCTTGGCGGAGGTGACCCATAACTCGTGGAACTGTTTGCTCATAGAGGACGCGGATAAAAGTACACTTGTGGACATATACGCGTGGATACATATATCCGGGCTTTTGGCGGTGTTTTTTGCGCCCTTGGCGGGGCTTCTTGTGGAGGGATTAAACCTTGTGTTGGCTGTGCGTATTTTGTATCTGTTCTCTTTTACGGTTATGACGCTTAAATTCTTTATTCTCTACAAGTACTGCGACGAAACGGAAGTCGGGAAACAGCGCCTCCGGGAGACGCGGGGGATGTCTATCCCTGCTCTGATTTCAGGCTATGGTGCGGTTGCGCGGAAACTGTTTGCATCGCCGCAAATGGTATTGACACTGGTGATTACGGCGTGTTTTATCATAACAAGTACGGTTACAAACACCTTCTTTGGCTTATACGTGACACGAGACCTGGATATGCCGGACTATTTTCTCGCCTATTTTCCGATTATACGTTCCGTGATTATGTTGCTGTTTTTGTTTATCATACAGCCCAAAATCGCTAGGTTCAGTCTGAAAAGTCCCATGCTGGTGGGCGTATGCCTGTATATCGTCGCCTATGCTTTGTTGATTGCCTTGCCTGTGGGTAGTTTTTGGCTGCTACTTTTCTGTATTTTGTTAGAATCTTGCGCCCATGGGCTTGTGTGGCCGCGGCGGGATTCGATTCAGGCCTTGTTCATTGATCCCAAGGAGCGTGCCCGGCTCAATAGTGTTTTGGCGTCTATTATATTTGTTGTGACGATTCCTTTTGGCTATCTGTCCGGGTGGCTGTCCAGTCTTAACGCAAGACTGCCTTTTGTGTTGATCTTGTTTATTTTTGCGGTGCAGTTTGCCGTTGTGTTGAGCAGCCGCTCTCTGCGTACTGCAAATGTGAGAGCGATAGAGGCGATGCGCGCGGCGGATATGGGCTGATATTTTGGAAAATGTGGGGGTTTAAGCATATGGCAAAGTTATATTTTCGGTATGGTGCGATGAACAGTGCCAAGTCTGCGAATCTGTTGATGGTGGCGCATAATTATCAGTCACAGGACAAGCCTGTACTTCTGATGAAGCCGTCTAAGGATACCCGTTGGGATGCCATCACGTCCCGGGCGATTGCGGAAAAGGCGGCGGCTGTTACGTTTACGGATGATGAAAACTTATATGACATGATAGGGGCGCATGTTGCTAAAAATAAAATATATGCGGTGCTGTTGGATGAAGCCCAGTTTATTACGGAAGAGCAGGTGTTGCAGCTTGCCCATGTGGTGGATGAGCTGAATATACCTGTGCTTTGCTATGGGCTCAAGAATCGGGCTGCTAAGGGGAAGCTATTTGGCGGATCGGCGGCGTTGCTATATTGGGCGGATTCTATAGAGGAACTGAAGAATACCTGTCAGTTCTGCAATAAGAAAGCGACGCAGAATCTGATGCTCATCAATGGTGCGGCGGAGTATTATCCGGAAGAGGTCGTGATGGCGGATGTGGAGGGGGATTTGCGGATTATCCCTGTGTGCCGGGGGCATTATTTGGAGCCGCCGGCGGTGAGCTCCCCCAGAAATTGAGTACTTTTGTTGAAAAGGATGATTTTTTGAAAGAATTGCCTGTACGGAAAGGTGTGCGGTTGAAAGGACATGATTATGCAAGTGCCGGATATTATTTTGTGACCTTTTGTGTGAAAGATAAGCATGAACTGTTGGGAGAGATTAAGGCCGATGTAGGGGCGATTATCAATCGCCCGCCGCCACCGACGATAAGATTATCCGAATACGGGCAGGTTGTGCAGGCTGCTATTCAAGAAATTCCTGTGCATTACACAGGTGTCGTTGTCGATAAGTATGTTATCATGCCAAATCATATACACATGATTCTAATGCTGGGACACGGGCGATTGATAATCGCCCCTACAAAGACCAGTGCGACTGTTTCTACAATCATTAAGCAATTAAAACGGCAAGCATCAAAGCAGGTGGGATTTTCTCTTTGGCAAAAGTCTTTCCATGATCGGATTATCCGCGACGAAGCTGACTATCATCGCGCTTGCCAATATATAGCGGACAATCCTGCAAAATGGACAGAGGACGAATATTACGCCTAATGAAATGAGCCGGAGTATTTTGCTTTGGCTTATTTTTGCGTTCTGTATTGAAAAATTCCCCGAAAGCAGATATACTATCACAATATTGAGTTAATATGGGATGGTATGCCATTCTGCATATTGGGAGTGTAGCGCGTGTATTTGAAAGCCCTTGAGATTCAGGGATTTAAGTCCTTTCCTGAGAAAACCAGGCTCACCTTTGAGAAGAATATCACCGCCATTGTCGGGCCAAACGGCAGCGGCAAGTCTAATATTTCCGATGCCATCCGTTGGGTTATGGGTGAACAGCGGTCGAGCGCACTGCGCGGTGGGAAGATGGAGGACGTTATCTTCGGCGGCACAGAGGTGCGCAGTCAGGTGGGCTTTGCTGAGGTCAGTCTGTTTATAGACAACACGGCGCGGATTTTCCACTTGGATCAAGATGAGGTTATGATTACCCGCCGCTACTATCGGAGCGGGGAGAGTGAGTATGCCATCAACCGGGAGACTGTGCGTCTGAAAGACGTGCATGAGATTCTCATGGACACGGGCATGGGGCGTGATGGGTATGCCATCATCGACCAGGGGCGCGTTGGGGAGATTTTGTCTCAGCGGAGCATTGATCGGCGGGAGATTTTGGAGGAAGCGGCGGGTATCTCGCGTTTTCGCCATCGGAAAGAGGAATCAGAGCGGAAACTCCAGCGGACGGAAGATGATCTGACGCGGATTAATGACAAGGTGTCGGAGTTATCCCTTCAAGTTGAGCCTTTGCGGGAACAGGCGGAGGTGGCGAAGAAATACTTACTCTTGCGTGACCAGTTGCGTGAGGTGGAGATATCCCTCTGGCTGACACAGCTTGATAAGCTGCGAGCGGATGCGGAGCAGCTTTCAAGCGACTTTGAGACGGCGCGGGTGCAGTTTGCCGAGGGGCAAAAGGCGCTGGAGGCCATGTATGCGGAGTCTGAGAATTTCTTGGAGCAGTTCCGGCAGAAAGATGTGGAAGCGGAGGCTGTCCGTCTGCGGATGGGGGATATTACAAATCTGGTCTCCGAGGCGGAGAGTTCGGTTGCGGTTTTACATGCCAATGTGAAGAGCGGGATTGACACTGCCGAGCGGCTTACCTCAGAGCTTGGGGAGCAAGAGGGCAGACAGGATACCCTGCAAGCGCAAATTGATGAGCGTCATGCGCGTTTGGCTGAGATTGAGAAAGAGATGGATCGCGTTTCGGCAGAGACGGATGCGCTATTGGGGTGTGTGTCTGAGATTGCACAGTCACAGGGAGACGGTGCGTCTGATTTGGACGCGATTTTGCAGAGAGAGAGCCAAGAGAGTGTGGCGCTGGCGGGAGAGCGGGAGCGGCTCAATGCTCTGCATAGCTCTACGGAAGCGTTGGCGGCGCGGGCTTCTGATTGTGAAGCTGATCTGGCGGGGGCTGCGGCGAAGCGGGAGGAAGTGCAGAAGGCACGGTCTGAGTGTAAACGATCCCTAGACGATGCGCAAGCTGAGCGGCAGACCTTACTCAACATGATCCGCGGACATGAGATGAAGATGAGCGGGCGCGAGAATAAGGTGCAGACCTTGCGTGGGGAAGTGAATACCCTCACCATTGATTTTGGCGCGGTGCAGAATCGGATTGGCTTGCTTGCTGAGATGGAGCGAGAGTATCAAGGGTTTACCCGGGCGGTTAAAGAGGTCATGCAGGAGGCAGACCGGGGACGCTTACGGGGCATACATGGGCCGGTGGCGAACTTGATTCGTGCGGATGAGCAGTATGCGCTGGCCATTGAGACGGCACTGGGCGCGTCCAGTCAGAATATTGTGGTGGACACGCCGGAGGATGGGAAATATGCCATCCAGTTTTTGAAGCGGCGTGAAGCGGGGCGGGCGACCTTTTTGCCTATGTCGTCTATCCGTGGGAATCGCTTGGTGGAAAAAGGCCTTGAGGGACGTTCCGGCTTTATTGGGCTTGCCTTGGACTTGGTGCGCTTTGACCAGAAGTTTGAGACGATTTATAAGAATCTGCTGGGTCGTACGGTGATTGTGGAGACCTTAGATGACGCCATTGCCATTGCAAAGGCGTATGACAACCGCTTCCGTTTGGTTACCCTAGACGGTCAAGAACTCCGCGCAGGCGGGTCGATGACGGGCGGATCGTCAGCCAAGACGGCGGGCTTTTTGTCTCGTGCCAATGAGATTAAGAAGCTGGAAGTGAAAAAGCGGGAGATGCAAGAACGCCTAGAGGCGCGGAAGACCAGCCTAGAGGAGTTCGAGCGGGAGCTGAAGTCGGCGACTGCTACCCTCGATGTGAGCCGCGGGGAACTGCGGCAGGTGGAAGACAGCGTGTTGAAGTTGGAGGGTGAGCTCAAGACCCATAACACGGTGCGGGATGCCATGGAGAAGACTTGCGGGGATTTAGAGCAGGAGATGTTGGATAACCGTGCGAAGATCAAGTCTAATGAGGGCGAAGCTGAAACCTTACAGAAGACCATCGCGGAGAGAGAAGAGGCGCTGGGGCAGTATCGCGTTGAGGCGGATGAGCTTACCAAGGGGCAAAAGGACTTGATGGATGCCCGGGAGCAGTTGAATACCTCACTGAGTGATCTACAGGCGAAGCGGGCATCTCTGGTGGCGGAGCGGGACGCGGATCAGCATACGGTGCGAGAGTTAGAGAGCCTAGCCCGAAGCCTTGGCGGAGACCGCAGTCAGAAAGAGGCGGAGATTGCGCGGATTGCACGGGAACGTGAGGCGACCCTGGGGCAGATCAAAGAGAAAGAGACGGCTATTGCGGGGTATAAGGAGCAGATTACGACTTGTACCGCGGAGCTTACACGTATTGGCGAGGAGAAACTCGCCATGGAAGCGAAGCGGACGACTTCTGACCGTGTGATGCAAGACCGCAACCGTGAGATTTTGAACATGGAGCGGGAGTGTTCGCGTTTAGAGCAGAAGAAACTGACGGCTGATTTGGAAGAAAAGCAGATATTGGATCGTCTTTGGGATACCTATGAGCTAAGCCATTCGGCGGCGCTTGCGATCCGGCAGGAGATTGATAGCATCTCGGCGGCGGGGCGTGAGGTGGCGCAGTTTAAGCAGGAGATAGGAAAGCTTGGCACACCGAATCTGGGTGCGATTGAGCAGTTTGAAATCATTGGGACGCGTCATGCGTATTTCATCGAACAGCGGGATGATATTGAGAAAGCCAAAGGGGAACTGCTTGATCTGATTGCCGAGATTACGGGCGAGATGGAAGAGATTTTCTCCCGTGAGTTCAAGCAGATTGACACCATGTTCCAAGAGACCTTTGTGGAACTGTTCGGCGGCGGGAAAGCGAGTTTGGAGCTGGAAGAGCCGGATAATATCTTGGGTAGCGGCGTTGAAATCCGCGTACAGCCGCCGGGCAAGAGCCTCAAGACGATTACACTGCTTTCCGGCGGTGAGAAAGCCTTTGTGGCGATTGCGCTCTATTTTGCCATCCAGAAAATCCGCCCCACGCCGTTTTGTGTTATGGACGAGATTGAGGCGGCGCTGGATGAAGCGAATGTATTGCGATACGCCCAGTACATGCGGACATTGTCTGATAAAACGCAGTTTATTACCATCACCCACCGCCGCGGTACGATGGAAGAGGCGGATATGCTCTATGGGGTTACCATGCAAGAACAGGGCGTGTCACGGGTGATTCACGTAGACTTAGCGGAGGCCGAGAAAACAGCAGGAGTGGAATAGGGCAATTAATAATTAGCAATTAGTAATTAACAATTGGAGAACGGATAAATGGGATTTTTTGATCAGATTAAAAAGGGACTTACGAAGACGAGTACGCAGCTTACGAGTATGTTTGATCGCTTCACCGGGGTGAATGAGGAATTTTTTGAGGAGTTGGAAGAGGCGCTGATTTTGGCGGATGTGGGTGTGGAGACATCTATGGATGCGATTGAGCGGCTGCGGGAGCTTACGAAGGAGCGGGCTTTGCGTGGGGCGGATGATTTGCGGTCTGCGCTGGCGGAGGTTTTGATGGAGCTTGTGGGTACGTCCGATCCGCGTATGGTATTGGAAACCACACCGTCTGTGATTTTGGTGATTGGTGTGAATGGCGTGGGTAAGACAACGACCATAGGGAAGCTTGCTATGCGCTATGCCAATGAGGGTAAGAAAGTGTTACTCGCGGCGGGCGATACCTTTCGTGCGGCGGCGGCTGACCAGCTTACTGTTTGGGCTGATCGTGCAGGGGTGCAGATTGTGAAGCATGAGGCGGGGAGTGATCCGGCTTCTGTGGTGTTCGATGCTTTGCAAGCGGCGAAAGCGCGGGGGACGGATATTGTCATTGTGGACACCGCGGGGCGTTTGCACAATAAATCGAACTTGATGCAGGAACTCTCCAAAATCAGTCGGATTATTGATCGGGAGCTACCGAATGCAAGCCGTGAGACGCTTTTGGTGCTAGACGCGACAACGGGGCAAAATGGTCTCCAACAGGCGCGGGGATTTGAAGAGGGAGCGGGATTGACGGGTCTTGTCCTCACGAAGCTTGATGGTACGGCGCGGGGCGGGATTGTGTTTGCCATTGCAAAGGATATGGGCGTTCCTGTGAAGTTTATTGGTGTGGGTGAGCAGGCGGACGATTTACTGCCCTTTGAGCCGGAATTATTTGTGGAAGCTTTATTGGAGGCCTAAGAGATGGAATTGATCTTAGCCAGCAATAACGAGAAAAAGCTCAAAGAACTGCGGGCGATTTTGACTGAGATGGGGCATGAGGTATTGTCCCAGCGGGAAGCGGGACTTGATTTTGTCGCAGAGGAGACGGGGGACACCTTTCTTGCCAATGCCCGGATCAAGGCGCAGGCCGCGTTGGATGCAACAGGCCGTGCCTGTATTGCGGATGATTCGGGGCTTATTGTGGAAGCATTAGGCGGTGCGCCGGGGGTGGATTCTGCCAACTATGGCGGGGTGACGTGTAAGACAGATCGTGATAGAATGATGTATCTGCTCCAAAACATGGAGCGGGAAACGGATAGACGTGCGGCCTTTGTATCGACGATTGTGTGTATGTTTCCGGATGGAACGAGCATCGAGGCTGTGGGACGGATAGAGGGCGAACTGCTGCGTGAGCCACGGGGGGAGAATGGGTTTGGGTATGATCCGATCTTCTTTGTCCCGGAACTTGGCTTGAGCTTTGCAGAAGTATCGCCGGAAATCAAAAATAGTCTGTCGCATCGAGGCAGGGCTTTGGCTGAATTTAAAGAGAAATGGGAGAAATACCATGCTGACAAGTAAACAACGGGCGGGACTGCGCGGGATCGCGAGTAAATTGGACACGACGCTTCATATTGGAAAAGGCGGCATTACGGATACGGTGATTCGGCAATTGGAGGAATCTCTGCTTGTACATGAAATCGTAAAGGGAAAAGTGCTTGAAAATGCGCCGATTAGTCCCCGTGAGGCTTGTGATGCGCTGTCTGCTGCTTGTAAGGCGGAGCAGGTACAGGTGATCGGGTCGAAATTTGTTTTATATCGGGGAAATCCAAAGATTGCAAAGGATAAGCGGATTCAGCTGGTGAAAGACTAGGATGAAGATAGGGATTTTTGGCGGAACCTTTAATCCGCCGCATTTGGGGCATCTAAAAGCTGCACAGGCGGCCATGGAATCTTTGGGGATTCAGCGTCTTTTTGTGATACCAACGAGCATTCCGCCCCATAAAAAGCTGCCGGGCGGTACGCCGGCGCCGGAGGACAGATACCGTATGGCGCAGCTTTTGTTTGCAGGGGACACGCGGATTTCTGTGTTGGATATAGAGATTTGCAGATCCGGGCCGAGTTATACGGTGGATACGGTGCTTACCATCAAGAGGCGTTACCCGGATGCGGAGATTTATCTCTTCATGGGGACGGATATGTTTTTGTCTCTGGAGACTTGGCATCGGGCGGAGGAATTGATCCGCATGATTACACCTACGGTTTTTGCCAGAGCTGCGGGACAGAGGAGTGCGATTTTAGACTACGCAAGCCGTCTGCAAGAGAAATACGGCGTGACACCGTGTTTGGTTGACTATGATTTGGTGGAGACCTCGTCTACCTCTCTGCGGGAGGCTTTAGCAGATCGGCAGGGCGTGGAATTTGTCGGCGATGTGGTTTATCGTGAGATTGTACGTCGCGGGCATTATGGGGTGAGGCGAAACCTCCCATGGTTGCGGGAACAGGCGTATGCCATGCTAAAGCCGAAGCGTGTATTGCATGTGCAGGGAACGGAAGCGGAGGCTGTGCGTTTGGCGGTGTGTTGGGGTGTCCCGGAAGACCTAGCGCGTGAGGCGGCGATTTTGCATGATATTACAAAGAATCTGGATCAAAAACTACAGTTGCAAATATGTGAGAAATATGGTACAATATTAGATCACTTGACAAAAGAGAGCAAAAAACTGCTCCACGCCAAGACAGGGGCGGAGATTGCCAGAGCGGAGTTCTCCGTTTGTGATGCGGTGTATGAGGCCATTGCCTACCACACCACAGGCCGGGCGGGGATGACGTGTTTGGATAAAGTGCTGTATATTGCAGACTTTATCGAGCCAAACCGTGATTTTCCGGAAGTACACGCTTTGCGGGAGCTTGCATACACTGACCTTGATCGTGCTGTATTATATGGCTTAGAACTGACATTGGCAGAGCTAGAGGCCAGAAAAGAGACGCCGCATCCAGATACCCGGGCGGCAATCCAGTGGATTTGTGCAGAAATAGAGGGTTAAAGATTTGGCTAGAAGAAGACTGTATCCGAAAGAGGGGACGACAAGTCGGGGAGAGAAAGCACTGCGTGTGTTTGCTGTCCTTGCGGTTTGTCTTGCTTTTTTGACGGTTTCGGCCTATGGTGCGGTGCTCTGGTTTATTGAACCGCCGGAGGTGGATCGTACACCCATTGCACGCGCGCCGATTGTTGCGCATCAGGCGGATGTAGTTGAAGTTGTGCAGGAAGAAGAATTCATGGACGAGGCGGGGAATACGATCCCGCTTCCGCCCGTGTCACATGTGGAGGAAGCAGACTGGCGGCCCGGGGTGTATACTGTTTTGATCGCCGGGGAAGATGACGGTTTCGGCGGCAATGACGTGACCATGGTTGTGATGTTTGATACCTATCAAGGCCAGATTGATGTGCTTAGCATTCCCCGAGATACCATCGTCAATGTGCCGTGGGGGATTAAGAAGTTAAATTCTTACCAAAATTTGCACCACTTGCTTCCGCAGAATTATGACCATTACATCTATGCCCTGCGGGACGGTGTGGCAAACTTAATCGGATATCAGACAGATTTCTGGATCACGCTGGATACAGATGCTTTTGTCACTTTGGTAGATGCCATCGGCGGCGTTGATTTTGATGTGCCGCAACGGATGCGTTATTCAGACCCGTGCCAGAATCTGTTTATTGACCTTCATCCGGGTATGCAACGGCTCAACGGTTTGCAGGCGGAGGGTTTGGTGCGTTTTCGGAATTACGCGACAGGGGATATCCAGCGCATACAGACGCAACATGCATTTTTGGCGGCTTTGGCGGATCAATTAATCAGTGCACGTGGGATTTTGGCCATTGATGATCTGATCCGTATATTCCGTGACAATGTGGAGACGAATTTGACCTTGCGGAACTTGGCTTTCTTTGCCACTGAGTTTTTGCGTTTGGATTCGTACAATATCAATTTCCACTCTGTGGACGCGAGCCTTGCGAATATAGCGGACAATGTGAATGGGATTAGCTATGTGTCGCTATTTGTAGAACCCTGGGTGGAGATGCTCAATGCGCACATGAATCCCTTTACCGCGGATATTCGGGCACAGGATTTGGAAATTTTGACACGAGACCCGCAGACCCGGCAGTTTTTTACAACGAATGGTGCGCCTTGGCAAAATAACTGGGCGAGATAATTTAGGAGGACAAGAAAGTATGCTTTCACCAAAAGAGATTGCACAATTGGCAGTTGCCGCATTAGAAGAGAAGAGTGCGAAAGACATTAAGGTGCTCAAAACAGAGGATTTAACTGTTTTAGCGAATTACTTTGTCATCTGCACGGCGACAAGTTCCACACATATTAAGACACTGTCTGACGAAGTGGAGCACGTTCTGGAAGAGCGCGCTGAACCGCCTCGCCGGAAAGAGGGGCAACGGCACGGCGGCTGGGTCTTGATTGACTTTGGCTGTGTGGTGGTACATCTGTTTTTACAGGAGAGCCGCGAGTTTTATAACCTTGAGCGCCTTTGGGGCGACGCGGAAATTGTGGAGTTTTAGGTGATTTGTCAATTTGTAGGGGCGGATTCCATATCCGCCCTGTTGCTTGAATGGAATGGGGATTAAACAGAGCAGGGCGGATATGGAATCCGCCCCTACGATGCCGAACAAACACATACAGGGCGACCACATAGGGTCGCCCCTACGCATATATACATACAGAGAATGAGGGTGTCTTGGATGAAGTATAATTTTACAGCGATTGAGAAAAAGTGGCAGGCGAAATGGTTGGAAGAGAAGCCATACGCCGCCGTTACGGGGGATGCACGGCCGAAGTTTTATGCATTGGTGGAGTTTCCCTATCCATCGGCACAGGGGCTGCATGTAGGGCATCCGCGGCCGTATACGGGGATGGATATTATCAGCCGTAAGCGTCGGATGGAGGGTTATAATGTCCTGTTTCCCATGGGCTGGGATGCGTTCGGTCTGCCCACGGAGAACTATGCCATTAAGCATAAAATCCATCCTGCCATTGTGACGCGGGATAATATTGCACGTTTTCGGGTGCAGCTTCAGATGCTGGGCTTTGGCTTTGATTGGGATAGGGAAGTAGACACTACAAACCCGCATTTTTATAAGTGGACGCAGTGGATTTTCTTGCAGATGTTCCATCGCGGACTTGCTTATCGGGCGGAGATCCCGGTGAACTGGTGTTTGAGCTGCAAATGCGTGCTTGCCAATGAAGAAGTGGTGGACGGTGTTTGTGAACGCTGCTCCAGTGAGGTTGTGCGCAAGAACAAGAGCCAGTGGATGCTCAAAATCACAGAGTATGCCCAGCGGCTTATTGATGATTTAGATGAGGTGGACTTCCCGGATCGCGTCCGCGCCCAGCAGACGAATTGGATTGGGCGTTCTGAGGGTGCGGAGGTAGATTTTGCCACATCTGATGGAGACACGCTTCGCGTATTCACCACCCGGGCGGACACCCTATTTGGGGCGACGTATATGGTGGTGTCTCCCGAGCATCCGCTGTTGGAGAAATGGATGCCGAAGCTTGAAAATGCGGCGGAAGTGCAGGCATATCAAGTGCAGGCCGGGAAGAAAAGTGATTTTGAGCGTACGGAGATGGCGAAAGACAAGACAGGTGTTCGCCTTGTGGGTGTCTCTGCCATCAACCCCGCGACAGGGGAAGAGATTCCGATTTTCATTTCGGACTATGTGCTCATCACCTATGGTACAGGGGCTATCATGGCAGTGCCGGGACATGACGGGCGTGACTGGGACTTTGCCAAGAAATTTGGGCTACCTATTGTGGAAGTCGTCGCCGGTGGCAATGTGGAGGAAGAAGCCTTTACGGATAATGGCAGTGGTGTGATGGTGAATTCCGGTTTCCTAAACGGTCTCACCGTGGAAGAGGCCAAGGCGAAGATGGCAGACTGGCTGGAAGAACAGGGGCTTGGTGCGCGGAAAGTGAACTTTAAGCTTCGGGACTGGGTATTCAGCCGTCAGCGCTATTGGGGTGAGCCGATTCCCATTGTCCATTGTGACAAATGCGGGTATGTGGCCTTGCCGGAGCGTGAGTTGCCGCTTTTATTGCCGGAAGTGGAAAACTACGAGACAACAGATACCGGCGAATCGCCCCTTGGGTTGATGACGGATTGGGTCAATACCACTTGTCCGACCTGCGGCGGACAAGCAAAACGGGAGACGGACACCATGCCCCAGTGGGCGGGCTCGTCTTGGTATTATCTGCGCTATTTAGATCCACATGATGCAAAAGCCTTGGTCAGTCAAAATGCCATGGATTATTGGCATCAAGTTGACTGGTACAATGGCGGCATGGAGCATACTACCTTGCATCTGCTTTATTCCCGATTCTGGCATAAGTTTCTCTATGATATCGGCATTGTGCCCACCAAAGAGCCGTACGCCAAGCGTACCTGCCACGGTATGATCCTGGGTGAGGGCGGGGAGAAGATGAGTAAGTCTCGCGGGAATGTGGTGAACCCCAACGATGTGGTAGACGAGTTTGGGGCGGATACATTCCGGCTTTATATCATGTTCATTGGCGACTTTGAAAAGGCCGCGCCTTGGTCGTCCCAAGCGGTGAAAGGCTGTAAACGCTTTTTGGATCGCCTGTGGAACATGGCCTCTGAGAAATTGGATGGGGATGAGACACCGTCTGCCGTGAATGAAGTAGCGGTGCATCAGGCGATTAAGAAAGTTTCGGAAGATATTGACAGCATGAAGTTCAACACGGCGATTGCGGCTTTGATGACCTTGGTGAATACCTTTTCTGAGACGAAGCCGAATCGCGGTGATTTGAAAGTGCTGCTCACGCTCTTGTCTCCCTTTGCGCCGCATATTGCGGCGGAATTGTGGGAGATGCAGGGCTTTGCAGGTACTGCGATGGCAGAAGCTTGGCCGCAGTATGATCCGGCTAAACTTGTGGCGTCTGAGAAAGAGATCGCTGTCCAGATCGGCGGTAAACTCCGGGGTACGGTTGTGATCCCCATGGACGCGGAGGAGGCTCAGGTTTTGGCGCTGGTGCGGGAGAATGAGAAGATCGCGGCGCATTTGACGGGCATGGAGATTGTGAAGATTATCTATGTGAAAAATAAGCTGATGAATTTGATCCTCAAGCCGGGCGGGTAATTTAAAGTAAATTCATGATTATCACCTTGACATTTTTGCTCGGGAGACATATAATACTAGATGATGAAAAGCCATAGCGTTCCATGATGGCCCTTACAGCGTTTGTTATAGCGAGCGTATTTGGAGGGAGGGATATTAAGTGTCAGAAGTCCGCATTAAAGATAATGAGTCTTTAGACAGCGCGTTAAAGCGCTTTAAGCGTAACTGTGCCAAGGCTGGTGTTCTCTCGGATCTGAGAAAGAAGGAGTATTACCAGAGCCCTAGCGTCAAGCGTCGGAAGAAGTCTGAAGCAGCACGGAAAAAGAAGAACAAGAAGTTTTAATGGGAAAGCCTTGCAAGCAGATGCTTGCAAGGCTTTTTTGTGGCTTATTCAATGCAATTGTTTATAGCGGACGAAAATAAAGTGCCCCGCACACTGTCTTACTTGTGTGCGGGGACATTTTGTGTTGTTCTGTCTATCTCAGAATATCTTCTGGTCTGGATGTTGGAAGTTCTAACACGGACCAGTCGCGCGGTTCAATGATTTCGACTAGTTCTTTATAACGGTTGTTGTCCGTTCTCCGGCGATAGCTGTAGGAGTTAGAGGCCATGTACATATATAGGTGGAACCAACGGCTTAGATTCTGGTTATCGTGCCAGGAGACCATGTCGTCTAAGAGACAGTCAGAAGTCTCAATGAGACGATCGAAGATGCGGTTAATCATGGCTGCAGTTTCCGCTCTGGTGATGGGTTCGCTGGGGCGGAATGTACCAGTTGGGACTCCGTTGATGGTGTCACCTTGAATCCAGCCATTTTGGGCGGCTTCATTGATGTATACCCGTGCCCAGTGGTTTGCGATATCGTTGAATTGATCTTCGCTTCCTGCAAATGCCCCGGCTTGCTCTCTGTTCATAAAGCGGACGAGGACGGCTGCCAGTTCACCCCGCGTGATGTTACGCTCTGGGGCGAATTGATTGTTGCCGATGCCCTCAAAGAGACCCAAATTGACTGTGGTGGAGATGGCGTTATTAAACCAACGCTCTAGTTGTACGTCTGTGAAGGGGTTTGCTTGTGTCCAGTAGTCTGTGCGGACATCATCTTGGATTAAGCGGAAGAAGATGGTTGCCACTTCCGCTCTGGTGATGTTACCTTCTGGACGGATGGGGCGCGGGTCTTGGGAGGAGCAGCCGATGAGGAAGGCTTGACGCGTCGGCAGGGGAGGAGTGCCGGTGTCACCGCCGCCGCCATTGCCACCGCCACCGCCATTGCC
>Ga0131853_10008452_pt1 | contig 18768 bp, 10 predicted proteins | sample TergutLab28metaG_FD_92764 | JGI IMG/M metagenome (GOLD analysis project Ga0131853, IMG submission 92764) | Labiotermes labralis P1 segment gut microbial communities from Petit-Saut dam, French Guiana - Lab288 P1 (version 2) (version 2) | ecosystem: Host-associated > Arthropoda: Insects >...
TGGTGTTTGCGGTCGTTGTAGTCGTTTAGTGGCTTTCCATAGTGAGTAGTCAGTGGCTTCGGTGGGAGTCAGGCTTTCCAGGTAGGTTTGTATCGCCTGTTGTTTGTAATTGTTTAGTAGTATGTTCAATTCGTTTGTTGCTTTGTTTAGGTTTGCCATATCTTGAGGTGACCTGGTGTGTTGCCATCGTCTGCGTAGCCTTCTTTTGTCGAGTATTTTCTGTTTAAGAACCGGTGAACAGGTCTTTTGGTTTAGATGTTTAAGAGGGTTTGTCGTGGAGAACCAGGTAGCCTGCTGTATGATTTGTACGAGGTGATGCACAAAGTCTTCAATGTCCCGGTCCGTTTTAAGGGGAACTTGGAGGGTAAGGCTTTCGTTTATATAATTTTGAAAAGTCACCCAATCCGTTGTTTTTGAGCCAGAAACTTGAGCAAATACAATATTTGGTAGTCCCAGAAGCTTTTACAGCTTTCACGTGCGGTAGTCCCAGACGCTTCTGCAGCTATCACATGTGGTAGTGCCAGAAGATTTTACAGCTATCACGTGTGGTATCCCAGACGCTCCTGCAGCTATCACGTGTAGTAGTGCCATAAGGTTTTACAGCTATCACGTGTGGCAGACCCAGAAGCTTTTACAGCTATCTCGTGCGGTAGTCCCAGACGGTCCTGCAGCTATCACGTGTGGTAGTGCCAGAAACCTTTACAGCTATCACGTGCGGTAGTCCCAGAAGCGTTTACATGCTGGGATCCGCAAAATATTTTACAAATATCACGTTTGGTAACCCCGAAAGATTTTACAGCTACCACAGCTGACGTGAAGGCAATCCGTTTTTATATAGAACTCCAGAAATAATATAAGCGTCTTGCCGATTAAAAGTAACGTATTTTTTAATCGTATCACTTAGTTTCATTTTCTTCCTATTCATGTCATTTTGAAACATAATCACGAAGAACGCCTTAATTAGACTTCACAAAGAACGCCTAAGGATTCGAACCCTGTACTGCAGCACTCACCTCTGCAGAGAAACAAAAGATCCCCTTCTCCATTAATTATCTGTCGCACCTAATTACTTGAGTTGCCTAGTGACAAGTTAATGGAATTCTCTGACCTCCTTGTTATAGCCCCAGAAAACCAATCAGGAAAGGTATGTAGCAGGTAACTCTCCCAAATCGACCAATATCTGAAATAATTCTGAAAACTGCAGATTGTTTCCTTCTAATAACTTCATAAGTTAGAAAAAACGCACTGCAGAATATCGTAGGCCTAACACATTCAAAATATTTTGTTCGTCATTTTACGTTACGTAATGAAAGGGATTCTCATTTGTTGGATACGCAGATTGTCCTTTCCACAAGACAAATAAACGTATCTACATAGGATATTAATATAAGCCAGGATCAAGCAATGCCTCACTTCGATTGGCCTTCACTTTAATAGCGGGTTGACTTCATGTGAGATTCGTGACAGACGAACTTTACACTACAAAAATTTTTTTTCCACACTTTTTCCCCCATTTCCGCCACTAAATATCATAAACCATTGTTTCAAACTCGTCTATTACATTTCGATAGACTCAATCAGGCTGCTCACTCTCCTCGGTCTTTATGCAGGGGAGCAAATAGCAGACACAAAACAGAAATACATCTTGCTCTATAGAGTTAAATGTTTTAAAATATTTCCTTCAATACATTGGGAAGCAATCGTCAGAAAAACGGAGAAGAACAAATTACTGAAATTCACGGATATATATATACACTGCAGAAATTAAAAGAAATGTCCAACATAAAATCATAGTATTATAATTTACCGAATGTTATAAGATCTAAAGGTTTAATTACTTAATATTAACAACGAGCACAAGAAAATAAGAAATGGTGAAGTAAATTGAAGTGAAGGTATCAGTTATAATATCCCTTTCCTGGACGCCATGCTCATTCAGGGCAAACGAGTCCTTGTCTAATACTCTATGCAGGCCGCACTACAGTTCGGGCGGTTAGTCCCAGTCCTGTTAACGGGACTGGCCAACTTTCAGTCCCACGTCGGTTTGTGTAGCAATTTGGTTGAAAATGTAGCACTAGGACAGGTTTCCCCCGAATATTTTCAAATTCCCTTTTCAACTTCATTTTATCAATGCTCCAGAATCATTTATTCATCTATTAACTCTTTAAACGCCAAGTTAAATCCCATCTGCCATCTGCTGGCATTATTAGGAGCTCACCTTATTCTCCACGTTACCAGGATAAGGGTTAACGAAGCAATATAATTTTAGCAACTGACCGTATCATTAAATAACACAATGAAAATTATCCTTACAGGGAAGCCTAGGTCTCTTTATTTATACATATACTCGTAAATCATAAGCTTCTTATTACTTACACTACGGTGCTACGTGTTTCCGCCCATGTAACTGGATTCAACCCTCAAGTTCAAATGCCAAAAATTAAAAAAAAAAAGAAGTGTGAATTCTTGGAGCGGAAGTATCGTTGTGCAATACAATGGCAAGCGTCTTGTTCAGAGACTCGATTTAACAGATGGAGGCAGAGATTACTCGTCTACTGAATCCACACAGAAAAAGAGATTAGCCAATTACATGGCGAGTGTCAAGAGTTCACGAACTGCATCCTTACTTATGGCAGTTAAACTTTACTGGTAATGAATCTGGACCGCGGGGCTCAATATATCTTCAGCTGATAGTAGCACCCAAGCTGCTAGTTGCAATTCTACGGGAATAAGTCAGACTGGGTGACAGGCAGAGAGATCTCCAGAGCTGATGTGAGCTGCAGTGCTGGCAACAGCAGGAACCAGCTGCACAAGTGGAACTGCTAATGGTATTCTGATTCTAAAGAAAACTGTGTACGGTGGCGGTGAGAGACCAGCTAATGTTTGTTGCTGACTTAACGAAATATGTTGTGCAATCATTCACGTGTCATTTAGAATACTGTAAAAGAAGAATGAAGTATCCTGTGGTGCGACGTCTTGCGATCTGACAGTCATCTGATATTTACCATTTGGGGGCGTCAAATGCCCCAAGCCTCACACTTTCAATAATGCGGCTGTAAGAATTATCAAACATTTGTCTACTATCACAAGAATATGGGGATCAGTATGATTATGTTCCCAATGATTTTTTAATGAAAAAATGGAAATAATGCTTGTACATTAACACGCCTTCCCCTCTGTGAAGTTTAATCTGTAGAGATTATTTCCCTGATCAGCATCAGCCAGTACATATTAGTAAGTAGAAGCAGCAGTATTATTTTTGAAGTAGGAATTTTATGTATTACTTGATTAATTTGAGAATTAAGATCCCCATATCCATTAGCCCATGTCCCCCCATGTGAGAGCTCATAAATTGTAATGCCATCAAATTCGTCGTGGTTTAATTACATGCATTTCGATATGGCGTGTTATCAAAAACTGACTGGTTTGACCGTTATCACAAAATTGTTACTGAAGTCCATTAATTTATTCCCGTAAGAAAGTATGTTTGCTGTACACTAAGAAATGTATATCGCATATATAATTAGCTTGAACTGTACATTAAATTTAGTTGGGAGAAATAACAGAAGTCCTATACATACTGTTTTGTGACGTCTGTTTTCGACAAAGAGCTACTGACACTGCACCACTCTGTTCTTTCACCGATTTACTCCATTATTTAAGGCCAGCCTCTAACAGTCTCAAAGAACATGTTAAGATAAGGCTTTAACTGTGGGTCCTTTGAAATTCGCATTTCGGAGATTTCGAATTCAAATTTTGCTTGGAAGACCCACTGGCATCACTTTGAGTCCGTAGTCATTATGTTACGTTCAGTTAAAAGCTCTGATAATGCCTTGAATCAGGCCACGACCGCTTCAATCCACATTATTCTTATTCACCGCTCACAAATCCCCTTGAATGCAATTGGAAGATCGAAGTTTAATAAAAAAATTTCTGATTCTTCATGTTTGTACCGTGCATCAATATATAATTCGTAGATACAATTAGAATTATTATGAAATATTTAAAAATATTTAAAATTGCTCCAACATGTTTCGGATCACAGGAGATCCATCATCAGGGAGCTGATGATGGATCTCCTGTGATCCGAAACATGTTGGAGCAATTTTAAATATTTTTTAAATATTTCATAATAATTCTAATTGTATCTACGAATTATATATTTGTGCATCTGTTGGATAGTAAAATGTTTTAAATTTCTGAGTGCTTCTCCAAGACGTCTTTTTTTATAATGTACGGCTGTTCATGATTTATTTTGGGGAAATATAATTTTTAAGTACACGTACTTTTCTAGGATCATAGAATAGTCTGTAGACATATTAAAACTTTTCCTGAGCTTCATCAAGCTAACCTCATGGTGAAGAGGAGCAAACTGTTCTTATTCTTAACCTTACTCCAGGTGAATTTCAGTGTTCGGCTCCTCCGCTCTTCGTCCGCCGCTAACGTGGAGAATATGGTGAGCTCCTAATAATGCCAACAGATGGGAGATGGAATTTAATTCCGCGTTTAAAGGGTTAATAGCCAGTGGATGAGAGGTAAGTTGGGCCCTAGCGCGATTGGGACGTTCTAGAGAGAAGAAAAACCTCTACATTCACAGGGAATCGAATTATTTTCGCGGATCGTTCAGTCCATAGCATAGTCATAGTAATCACAGAATAGGCTACCGTTCTAAAGATTAGATTTTAATTTTTTCAAAACTGTCTCAATTCACTGCGTGGTACTAAAAGTTGCACCCTACTGTTCATTCTAAACCTCACATCTGTACCTCGTCCGGTCAGTCTTCTTCTTATCTAACCTACCAATGCAACAGAAGATGCGACTCTATTTCTGTCCATACATTTCAGAATATTTGTATCACTGAACCCTGAAAACTGGACTGCATTAAATAAGTATAGGCCAGTTGAAATGTGATGGCACACGCGCAGAAACCAGATTTCGTCTTTCGGCGAAAGGGACGAGTCCATTTAAATCGGCGGGGGCGTCAGTTCAGTTGACTGCTGGCAGCCGAGGTGTGAGCATCAGCGGTAGTAATGCTGGATACACCATGTTCCGAGATAGCGCGAAGGGTACTGGTTACCCACTCCGTTCGTCAGTTTCCCCTTCACTTCCCCTCCCGTCCGTCACCGTGTGCCATCACATTTCAACTGGAGTCTACCACATCTAAAGCAATAAGAGAGGGAAGACCGTTTACACAGAGAAGGATCGGCCTGCAGGTAAACAGCCGTACCTCGCCCCGTCGTCTCATTATGCATTTCTCTCGCGCAACCAGTAGCTACGACAACAGCTGCAGAAACTCGTTTCTAGAGCATTAATTTGAGTTAACACTAGACAACACCTGTACAAGTTTGTGGTTATGACCGTACCAACACCGATAAGCCACGCGCAGCCCACAGGCACTTGACTACTTTGTGCACTGTGTTCTTTTATTTATTGACACTGACAGAGAATAGGGTGTTGAGAAGAACATTTGTACCCAGGATGACAGAAATAACAGGAGGCTGGAGGAATCTGTATAATGGAGAGTTCACAGATTGTACTTATTAGCCAAATTTTACTAGGTTGGTGAAACTGGGACCGATGAAATGGGCGAGCAGGGGACAAGAATGGGAGAGGAGTGCATAGATATTTTGTAGAAATAACGCTGCGATTTTTTGTGAATGAAGACTTTGAAATTGTACAGCAGTAAGAGGGGCACGCGGTAGCGCAGTTGGTTGAGGCACTGCGCTACCAGCTTGAAGGTAGCGGGTTCAAATTCGGATTGGATCATTGAAATTTTTCACTCCCTTAATATTTCTGAGCGCACTGTGGCTCTGAGGCCGACTCAGCCACTAAAAGAAATGAGTATTTGGGGTATCTCCGGGGCCTAAGAGAATTGCTTTACCTTTACCTTTAATGAAGGAAAACTGGTGGTTCAATTTAACGCAATATCGCAGAACTCTCCTACGGAAACCGAGGTGAAAGACAGACCTCAAAAAGACGAGTCGGTGTCTGACCTGTAACTTGAAACGAGGACTTGTCGAATAAGAATCGAAGTTTCCTTCCACGTGAAAAAAAAACAGGATTTTGTATTTTAGGAACTCATAGCCTGCATACAAACAAGTACGGAATTATTGCTGTATTTCTATATCGCAAAATAAAGCATGTAGAATAATTTGAACAGAGACTCGGATAAGGTGAAACCCTACAAGCTGCGAGAGGTTTCATTTGATACTCCACGTCAGTAAAAGTGCAAGACATTTTTAATTACATTATTATGACTAACGTACTGCTACTGACTGTTTGATTTATTTGCGACTGGGTTCGAGACCTTACGGTCCCGATGCACCTAGGCCTTAGTTGACGGGCCCTTTGTGCCTCATATCGATTTATGGGAGCCCTGTTGCTTTGATAGAGTTCCAGATGGCCCTCAGACTTATAATCTTGATGTCCTCTGGCTCCAAAACAGAGGAGCCCAGATACGCATGTCTGAGTGAAGCCAAAGCTTCACACTCGCAAAGTATGTGGGGCGAAGTTTCATCCTGTGCTCCACACCTCCTACGCAATGGACTGTCTGACAGCCCTATTAAGTGAAGTTGACTCCTCAGGTTGTTATGTCCAGTGAGAAGGTCAGTAACAGCCCTGGATTGTGTCCTATTAAAGGACAGAAACCTAGCGTTGGCACCCAGACAGGGTCCCGAAATTAATTCTCGAGCCTGCATTTGGTGGGTGTCACCAACCATAAGACTAAGACTACTACTACTACTACTGCTGCTGCTGCTTTTGTTGTTGTTGCAGATTATACATTTTATACCATACTACACATACATGTCCATAAGCCAGGAGCAATTCTTGTCTCTAAGCCAATTCTAGAGAATTCTGAAACAGCATTCTTATATTGAACTGGATCAGTGATGTAAAATAGTTCGCTTCTTACCCACTAGGTGACTCCCCTATCTTTTCCCTGATGATGGGAACAGACTGAGTTAGTTTCAGAATAATGTATTAGACGATGGGAAAACTTGAGAAACTAAGTAATCCTTGTCATTAGGGCTCAAGGAATGTATATCATACTTGTCAACTGAATGACATACTGCTTTATACTTTGAATGAAATACTGATTCAGTAACTCCCACGGTATCAGTTCGGTTCATAGGGCCATCTTTTTCAATTTCTTACTGTAACGCTTACTAGGGATGCGTGCTAAACGCTTATGGATTGCTCTTGGTAAGTTACAGTATAAACTGTGCTTGCTGATCGAGTTCAACTGTGCATTCCACATGAGCTGTAATTCTGGAGTAAATACTTTTATTTCAAAATTATTATTATTACATAAAATTTGGAACATATATTTTGTTATAAAGCGGAGAATAAATTTCGCATCATTTGATGCCCAACATTCACTTTAGTCAAAAGCTCACTTTGTCCGTAAGATGAAAGGACTACTCGTGTTTGCTGTGACAATTAGTGGTGCCAGGGCTTCAGTCCTGCATTCTGTTGCGTGTATTAATTTAGTCACAAGCCCATCACTTAGCCAACACAATTTTGTCAGTAAACAATAATACTGTTTATTTGTGTGGGATATATGACTATGTCAGTCGGTGCCAGTGACCGCGCGATCTCAGATGTCACTCTGTTGCCACTCGTGTGCTGAGAACATGGGTTCGAATCCCACCGGAGGCTTGGATGTCTGTCTGTTGTGAGTATTGTGTGTTGTCAGGTAGAGGTCTCTGCGTTGGGATGATCATTAGTCCAGAGGAGTCCTACCAAGTGTGGTGTGTCCAATGTGTGTGATCGTGAAACCTCAAGAATGAGGAGGCAATGGCCCGCGTTGGGCCGCAGCGCCACAGGAGGAAAAAAGACTATGTGAATGCTTTACACCATCGTCATTATCCATAGGCAAAATCGGTACGAAAGGCCAGTATATTTCTAAGACATAACACGGTTTCTCAACCTAAAAGATATTAATCTTGCTATTCAGATTAACACCTGTAAGACTTGTAAACATCCCACCTCCTAGTGATCCATCCTAATATTATCCACCCATTTACCTAGGCATAGATGGGTGGATAATATTAGGACGGATCTCCAGGAGGTGGGATGTAGTTATATGGACTGGATTGGGCTGGCCCAGGATAGGGACAGGTGGCGGACGCTTGTGAGTGTGACAATGAACCTTCGGGTTCCGTGAAATGCGGGGAATTTCTTGACTAGCTGCAAACCAGTTAGCTTCTCAAGATGGACTCTGCACCATGGAGTAAGTAAGTAAGTAAGTAAGTAAGTAGGACTTCTAAAGGTAAGGATAGTAACAACAACCAAAACAACAGTCTTATATTCAATAAGGTGATGTTTACTGGCTGTGAATTTTGAAGCTAAAGAAGTTCGATAAATTTTAACTTTTGCGTTGCAGGGAGTTTACTTCTTTTTTAATATCCGTGGTTAATATATATAAACAACCAACGAATGCATTTTGTTAAAATGTATTTTGATTCCATACTGCTAATCACCAACATGTTTCCGCCGTACTCAGGACCGTCAACAGGGTGTCTTAACGAATAAAAATAAAACAGAAAGTAAGCTGGATAGGTAAAACCACTTGACGTAGTGGTTAATATCTTTGACACTCCGTGTCACAAAACAAAAGCTGGTTGGTACAATTATGAAGCAGTTAAAATTCAGAAGAGTGTTAAAACAGGTAAAACAGGGTGTGTTTATGTTGTTGATAAACATATATCCATTTAACAGGGTGCATATACGTAAACTGCATTCAACATCATTAATACAACCTGTTTTACCTCTTCTATCACTATTATGAACTTTAACTGTTTTACTAATGTATAAATCAAGGGGTAGTGATGCGTAATGCTATAGCCTGTCCTACCCAACAGTCATCCTCACACTTCTCGTGATGTACCCTGTTCTCACAAACGAGGAAATGACGACCGAGTCACAGCGGCATAACTGTTTTACCAGGAATGGAGGAAATGCCATCCCTAAAAATGCCGGTCCAGAGGCTAAAGGTCGCAATCCTACCACTGGACTTACCCTGCTCTGGACCCGTAACCCATTCAGGGGAAATTTTAACCACTGGCAAGTCTCACGGAAAGAAGCCGGACAGATTTTCTTTAAACGACAACATGGATGTGGAAAAGGTATCAACTACTCGTAGTATTAAAACAGGGAGTATCTAAGATACTAACTATTACACCTACGCAGAAGAACAGCTTATTTTATATTTTATTAGTATTCTTTAAGACACACTGATGACGGTCCTGAGTACGACAGAAACGTGTTGGTGTTAGCAGTATGGAATAAAAATACATTTTAACAAAGTGAATTCGTCTGTTGACTATATAAACAGTACAATTTAATGCACGGTAAAGATCGTATGAAAAATATACTTAGTTGCAAGAGATATTGGAGTTACACAGAAGGACCGTCCTTTTAGTATTAATTATTAGTGACTGACTACGGGCTGGACGGTCCGGGATCGAATCCCGGTGGGGACGAGATTTTCCGTCCGTCCAGAGCGGCCCTGGGGTCCACCCAGCCTCCTGTAAAATGGATACCGGGTCTTTCCCGGGGGTAAAGTGCGGCCGGGGCGTGCTGCTGACCACTCACCCCCTTTCTAGTGCCGCGGTCATGGAAGAGAAGAGCTATAAATCTACCCACCCTCTGGGCCACACCGGGCCTGTAACGGTATCACTTTACCGTTACCGTTTATTAATTATTAGTAATAATTAACATTTTGAAGATTGGTGTGATTGCCGATACCCTCCTCACCGGAACATATATCAAAAGCGTTTGTCACAGTGACGAGTGCCTGTAAGACAGACTCACTGTTGATTAGACCTGTATCTGCACTATGTCAACTTTCTCTTACGAAATAAGATGCGCGTTCACATCCCTGCTCCCATGAAATCACCCTACTGTCTGCATGTGTCTGAATTTACTCTGTTACAAATTTGAAGACACTTGATCAAATCTTATGAAATGTGGCGTGTGTTTTATGCTAGAGACCCCCCTAACGCCGGAGTTCGTGAGACACTTAGTGACAACTAGTTTGGGGGAAATAAAGTGACGCATAGTAACATATCTTGGAACAAGATGGTGTTTTTGTAGAAGTAATATTTATGTGGAAGGCGGTCGTGCTAGTGTTTTATTTAGGTTTCGGCTTGATGGAGATTTCAGTTGAAACGCTGGAGCGAGATAAGTGAAATCAGATGATGAGATGGAGCCGAAGTTACATTCGTATTGCAATGAGCGAAAGTTTGTAAATAAACAGATACAAACATGGCGGTAATGCGAATCTCTGCTGTTATATTCAAAATATTTACCCATTCAAATCCATAATTTATGCCATAACAAGGCAGGTGATATGAATTCTGCTCGGATCTGCTTGTGTTTTTCCGTGCACAGTTTTGCTGCCGTTGGGTAGGAGAAGACCCGTGACCCGTTACAGCAGAAACTCGAATCTATGAAGTACCTTGCAGCGAATAGTTTAGAATTTGGTGAGGTAAAATGTGAATGAAAGTGGAGTTTTTGCACTCTGATATAGGTTTAGGCCTAAACCTGTGCGAGTTGTATACAGGATCCTGTAGACAGCAAAATGTCTATCGCGATAAGCAGACATCTGCTCTGACCGGCAAAACCTGGACACCGCCGGGTCTCCTACTGCAGGAAAGCAGTATTATTGTTACGTAGTCTACAGATCTGATATCTGGCTACACACCCAGCTCTGTTTCTATGGTGGGTCGGCGTTGCTGACATTCGATTCGAAAAGTCTGAACCACAAAACCGACTGAGTCAGCTCAAGCGGTACATTTTCTGCTTACAGTCGGAGACTCCCCTTCGAATTTAGGCTAAGGTAAAAATAAACGTGTGGTTTGTTAGATTTCTTAGTCGTACCAAGTGAACTCTGCAATAACACTCCAAATCAGACACAAGCGATACTTTCTAAATCTTTTCCAATTTACTATTTCATATAAAATCAAACGCTATATAATCTCAGTTATCGACAGCGATGTAAAATAAATGACAAACATTAATAAACAAATGTAAGTTAATGTAAATGTGCATTTGTAGAATCACATAGCAAAATATGAAGGCAAAAATACAGACCAAATTTGTCCCCGTGCTAAATTAGGCACCAAGCCATAAATTACGTACATCAGTTCGGAAAGAGACGTAAGCTTTCTTAACTTTCGCACTAGATAAGAGCAAGTAGCGGAGTTTACGGCCCGACACATTCAACGCCAGAAAAACAAAAAAGGTACCCGCTGTTCAGGAGAATGTTATGGCCCATAACTGGTCTGGACTCTTTGGTTAAGACAACAACTCAGGATCGAGCTGGAAACAAACTTAGATTTCCCGTTTTTATTGTTGTACCGTGCATATTGCTTCAATTCTCTTATTTCACCAACACATGCACTTACAAATCACACAATATCAGTGTGATACATTAACTATTAAAAAGATAAAACACTAAAATTATTGGAACTCCAACATGTTTCGGTTTTACATAAAACCATCCTCAGGGAGCCATTCGTGCCTGCTAAAGTTACTTATTGTCCGTTATTATTTTTCATAGTATGCTGGCAGCATGTCGTGTTTTATTTGTGATGGGTTCTGATTTCATGTTACTCGTTTCCCTTGTGTTGACTTCTTGTATCTGTGCGTGTCGTGTGTGGTATAATTCGTGTTTTTTTATTTGTGATTTGTGATTTGTAAGTGCATGTGTTGGTGAAATAAATGAATTAGATTTCCCGGTTTTTCATTTCGTAACCTAGTAATTGTCTCGGTTGAAACGCTCCGCCTCCGGTTAACTGGGTATACAAAACACAAATGAAAATTACCCTTTCTGCATCTAGGGCTTCTGCAGTGCACGAAAAGCTGCAACGGACACGTCAGTTCCTGTGCCCACCCGATCCTTGTTTCAAACAGCAATTAAAACAAAAAAAAACCGACATAACTAAAGAGGCTTTGCACAAGTAATTATGGGCGTTCTCATTTAAAAATATTGAGAAACTAGGTATCGAACAATTAAAGAAATGTTAAAGCCTCATTTCTCAAAAGATACCAATCAACAAACGCGCTGTCTCTCTCGAAGTGGCCGGTGTAAATTACGTCCTTCTGGTGACAATAGGAACTTGAGTCTTGCTCTGGATAAATTAACAGATAGTTTTCAGGGGCGATAAGGAAAACAGAAATTCCCACACGAGCTCTTACCCACACATCTTGCTGTCGGTTACTTTAAGCAAAGGTACAGTAAATGTTCAGATAAGTACGTACAAGACAGAAATCGCTGCATGGATACTTCTCGCTCAGTACATTAGAGCTTATCTGCCAAGAAAATGTTTATGCGGACTCCAAAACACAGACATGACATCTTTTTGCGCGAAGTAGGACAGCAATAGCATGGTGGGAATAATTTTAAACTTGCAGGATGTACGATTTATTATCCGGGAAAGTGTAATATAGCAATTATGTCACGGTATACTACACACAAGGCCTAACAGAATCCATCTTTCGGCTTAGTGGTCTCATCCATATCCGTGTGTCTGTTCAAAGAAACGGAATGCCTTTCCGTATTTATGCCACCTTTTGTGGTACGAAAACTGGTTAGTCAAATAGGACGGATTCGAAAAGCTTCTAGAGTTTCCGCCGTTGTTTCTAAGCATGTACAGGTTCGGATAAACAGTTTTTTCTGCATTTGTTTCAGGCTTCAGCACATCAATCCTCGATTTATAACGATCCCTCAACCACGGGAATATTCCTCTATAAACACTCCTGATTGCGAATCCGAGTGTGGGACTATTAACCAGATATTTCAGCAGGTGATTTACGTTACTCATAGAGTTAAAACGCTTAACACAAACAAGACAATGTTGGTGTGCAAGTGATCTTCTAACTAGATAACTCTATGAAGCAGAATTTTTCTTGAGAAACTTACAGGTACTCAGCTACTAAAGAAATTCCCCCCCCCCCATTTTATGAAACTCAGGGGTTCCTTGCCGCATACACAAGTACCCCCCCCCGCCACTTGTCCCTATCCTGAGCCATATCAATCCAGTGCATGCCCTCCATCCTAGTTCTTGAAAATTCATTTTAATATTATCCTCAAATCTACGCCTGGAAGTCCTTCCCTCAGTTTTACCCACCAAAATCCCGTATGCACCTCTCGTCTCCCCGTACGTGCTACATGCCAAACCCAACTTATACTTCTTTATCTGACTCATTCGAATGAGATTTGTTGAGTAGTACGGACCCTAATGTTTCTCACATAAAAGATTGTTATCTTTACACGTACGTGTATGCGCTGAATTAAGACCGAACTTGAGAATGTTGCTCTAACCAGACTGTAAATTGTACGGACCGGAATAATGTACTTTGTCTCAGAAGGAAGCAGTTTTGGTAGTGACATCGTAAGAATTTATTCAATTTTTAGGCTATAAATGGAGCAATATAAGGTACGTGAGCCCCCAACTGCCTGTCCGTCTAACTGCACTGTATAATAATAATGATGATGATGATGATAATAATAAAAATAATAATAATAATTGTAAGAAACTTTTAAAACTACAAATGAGACCACCGAGCCTAATCCTGTTGATTAGTACATCCCAGGATAGGTGAATATTTCCCATCCAAAGCTGAGAAGTGAAAAATTAGATAATAATAATATTAAATGTACCAAAACCAGTCGAAACAATTTCTGAAGGTAAGGTTACCATATATATGGGAACCAAAAGTTGCGACCCGACAAAACTATTCCTAACAACAAACCAAACAACATAATCCGTGACAATAAAAAAGAAATTGCATGTTGCAATTTCAGGAGACAGAAATGTGATTAACAAAAAGCTGAGAAGAATTTAAAATATGAAGACCTCACAATAGAAATTCAGGGGATGTGGAATGTGAAAACAAAGTGATACCGGTAATAATACGGGCAACTGGAACCATTTCAAAAATCACTCAGACAGTACCTGAGCAACATAACGGGAAAGCACGAAATTAAGGAAATACAAAAAAAAAGCCATATTGGGCACTGCACAAATACTACGGAAAGTGCTAATGTAAAAGTACAAAACATATTTCACGGGCGAAATAACATTACATGTAGCACAAATTGTAAATACAGAATAGCTGCAACACTGTATACCCTAGAAACACAGTTTGATTCAATTATATAATTGTCATTATACCGTGCATGCAGGTGAGAACAAGGATAATAATAATAATAATAATAATAATAGGGTGAAAAAATAATAATACTAACTAATAACATACCAATTAATAAATCCATGAACTGTATGCGTAACTAACCCCAAGTAGTGGAGTTCTTGTACAGAAGGTGGTCTAAAAATCTCCCTCTCTTTCAGGAACCCTACGGATTATCGCAGTAGGCCTAGCCAGATACATGCCGCTAACATCCTTGTACACCATTTGTTTCTGACCTCCTGTGTATGCTACCTGGTTATCTCTACCTTGCGGATATTCCCACAATAACCGTTTTGTTTTTCTCATTTCCTATGAGAGCTACGTGTCTCTGCCACTTGATATTCTTCGCTTGATTATACTCACTTTTGGTGGAGAGTACAAATTATGACACTCCATATTAGGCAGTTTTCTCCTTGCTCCTCTTATTTGCTCCGCCATACGCTCGGCTGTCTCATCAGCACCCAGGTCTTAAACACCCTTACAATGAAAGACGCTTTCACGCCCAAGCCGAATAACAGATAAGTTATAGTTTCATATAGAGCAGTGTTTCACAACCTTTGTGAGACCGCGGCCCGATAAATTCTTTTTACATAAGACGAGGGCCCGGTTCCAACAAATGTACTCGTAAAAATACTTTTCCATTTTTTTAAGTTCATACATTAAACTAACATAAGTATTAATAATTAATTATGGCATAATCGTAAAGAGTATTAATACACTTATGTATACGGTGTGGCATGTTGACAAATATAAAATTACATTTAAATTAGTTGTCAATCACTGGACTAATCAAATATTGTAGCATATTGTAGTTTCCTCAGGCCAGCATCTGGGTCTGAGTTTTTCGACACATTCACGAATATTTTTCTCCTCAGAATATTTCCACTATAAAGCATTTATTAATGAAAATTGCTTAGAAAACTAAAATGACAAATTCCAGGAGAACCTCTCGCGGCCCGGTATAATTGATGCCAAGGCCCGGCGGTTGAGAAACACTGATATAGAAGATGCTCCGTGTATGCAAGAGTAATAAGGAATGTTGTGGCTCTGACACAACTGTCAAATAATACATTCATTGTGTACACCAGTGCCAAGCAAAGGCACAGTCTTCCCGCGATTCCCGAAGAATGGAGTAGACTGTTATTGATGTAGCCGTACTGCATGCAGTGACCGTTCGCTTTAGAAGGCGTTCGAAATTCCCTACATTCACAGATTATACGGTAAAAAAAATTGAAGACAGAACTGCATTTTTATGCCATATGTACAATACTTGCTTCCGTCATCCACAGTTTTCTGCTCAAAGTCTCGTCACAACTGTTTCGAATGCTACTTTGAAGACAGAGGACATGCGTTATTGGTACAGCCTTTCCAACTCTTTTATGATTTATAGACTTCCAAGCAATTGACGCGTTTTATACTGTAAAGTACCATCAGAAGGTACAAAGAAGTGACAGAATGGAGAGTTTAGCATGGGTAGTTTTGTGAAGATTCATATAATCCATCATTATTTGACATAGGGTTTTACGCAAAGCGTGCAGCCAGATGCTTCATACTCCAACCTGGAAGTCGAAACGGTCTCTCGCTCGGCAACAGCATTTTGAGACGCAAATGGCTCTATATAGTTCCATGACAACATTCTTCTTTGCATTGTTCTTCCTACGATATTTTCACCTAGCCTTTAGCAAACCAAAGCATGAAGCTCCATTCTAACTTCTCTTCAACAGAAGGCAGTTGTTTCGATTTACAAGACATTTCTTGTCTTAAATGAAGAAGAAATATTTTATAAATGAAGTTCATTACTGAACTATATTGTAAATTTCGTACTTTTTCGCCCACTGCTGACGTGCGACCTACAATTTTGGGTCTCACCTTCAGGCTCTTCAATAAAATTTTGAACGACTGTCATTCTTCAAAATTCATAAATTAAAAAAAAGGTAAAGTGTTCCCGTTACAGGCCCGATGTGGCCCAGAGGGTGGGTAGAGTTATAGCTCTACTCTTCCATGACCGCGGCACTAGAATGGGGTGAGTGGTCAGCAGGACGCCCCGTCCGCACTTCACCCCCGGGAAAGACCCGGTACCCATTTACAGGAGGCTGGGTGGGCCCCAGGGCTGGTCTGGACGGGCGGAAAATCTCGTCTCCACCGGGATTCGATCCCGGACCGTCCAGCCCGCAGCTCAGTCGCTACCCGGTCCACAATTCATAAATTGATCCACTTAAAATGTAAGAAACTGAAACGTTACGTGCTATATTATGCTGATGTGAAAGTGTGTCTGTATGTCTGTCTGTCTAACGAAAGGATATTGTTTGTGGTTGTCTGAAAGCATGTCTGAGAACAGGTACCGAGAACACTCGGACTTGAGACAGGGGAATTAAATACTGGCAAGAAGTAAATAAAGAAAGGCCTCAAAATTTCATTGAAGCCAAATACAATGGACCAAAAAGTAAGGCGACAGAGATAACCGAAGCAAGCAACAGGGAGTTCAGAAATGCGTAGAATGTTTTAGTCTGAAGGCCTGAAAGGAAGATATGGGAATATATTATTAAATGGAGTCTCCAAGTATGGTGTGTGCGGATTGTAACTGGATTTAAGAGAATTTGGGTGGTTTCTATTGCCAGTTTGTACATCGATTAACTTTAATTTATATAAAAGATGTGCTGCTTGCTGACTTGCTGAGAAACTAGCAGCTTGTTACTAAGAAATTTAATTCATGACGTTGGTGAAATAATTATTATAATTGCTAATAAAAATTATTCTATCACACTGCAAGGCTTCTTTAAAGAATTTGTGTAAATCATTGTTTTACTTCGAGGGGGTTTTAGTATTATCGCTTGATGGAGGATATCCCATTGTCGGTTGTCGGCAACTGCTTATTCAAGACCTTCGAATTTTAAGACCGTCTGCTGTGTCCGCAACCACAAAGCACCCGGAGCAGTGGTCACTTTGGACAAATTAAGATATCACAGTAGTATGGCACCAACCTACAGATCTCAAAGTGAACCCGTGAAAGTAAAGCAAAGGAATATCTGTCTCGTGCCCTGTTGGAGGTAAATTGTGGGGCAAAGTTTAAATGTGTATAATTTGCAACAAATTAGACGCTCACACAGTACTTCAGTACCGCTCGGCTAAACAACCACTTTTATACTGTTAAAAGTTACACGCGTGTATTGATACGAGCAGCAGTACCCGGATAAAGTATTCTTCCCTTTTTCTCATCACAGTACGGAGTAGTATACAAAAGGCATGACTATGAAGTTGCGAGGCAGAGCGCGCACAAATCCTGAATTTGACCATTCTTCACCAAACTAAATACATGGTCGCTCTTTACCCTAAAGCTTCCCCCAGTCGTTTGCCAAACCACGCTCCGTTAGGTAGACGTAGTGCCGACTAATAACTTTTTAAAATAAACAGCTTCAACTAACAGCAACCACGCTTGATAAAAAATGAGGAATAAGTAATCCACGAACTTCTCATGAAATTGCTACCAAACCGTCAGTGCGTCACGTGAGAATGCAGATTTATTGAAAAGCACTCCCACAATATGACTTCAGCAGACGCTTCGAAGACTGGGAGTGTGGGATGGAGCGGTTGGTAGATTCTCATGGAAACTACTCTGAACAGAGTAGCATGTAAACCAAATTTCATTAAAAGGTACTGTTTTGAAACGCATCGTTGTTTAAGGAACGCATCTTGCAGTACGTAAAATTTTTACGAAGGGAAAATATTCAAAAATATTAAATATATTTTCTCAAACAATAAAACAAGGGATTGAAATTGAGGATTCGAGCCGCAGAATATACCGGATCGCGAATATTTCTTATCGCTTTGACGATCTTGCCTACTATATATAGGTAGGGATGTCTAGTAATTTTAATGATATGTATAGATAATCTCTATAGGTCCATTGTAAAAACTGAAATAAAAGTACCTTTCTGTGCGCAGTACATACATGTATGTATAAAAGCCATTCTCTTCTCCATAATTTCAGTAGTTATTTTTTCTCATTGTGTGCATGGTATAATTGGCCGGGTAACTCAGTCGGTATAGCGACTGAGCTACGGGCTGGACGGTCCGGGATCGAATCGCGGTGGGGACGAGATTTTGCGCCCGTCCAGACCGACCCTGGTGCCCACCCAGCCTCCTGTAAAATGGGTACCGTGTCTTTCCCGGGGGCAAAGTGTGGCCGGGGCGTGCTGTTGACCACTCACCACCTTCTAGTGCCGCGGTCATGGAAGAGTAGAGCTATACCTCTACCCACCCTGTGGGCCACACCGGGCCTGTAACGGGATCACTTTACATTTACCTTTATGTGCATGGAATAATGAAACATGTTTCCCAGGCTTTTATGTGTCCCTTGCTTTGTTTGATTATAATTTCAGAGCACAGCAAAAATTTGATATGTAATTAGGCTAAAGTTAAGATGAAAAATACACTTTCAATAACAATTGAGTACGACAAGCAGCCAAAGGCCATGTCTCAAAAAAAAAAAAAAAAAAAAAAAAACAAAAAAAAAACTAATATTTTAAAATCTCAATAATTAAAAAACAATATATTAAATTAATAAAAAAA
>Ga0131853_10008453_pt1 | contig 18764 bp, 13 predicted proteins | sample TergutLab28metaG_FD_92764 | JGI IMG/M metagenome (GOLD analysis project Ga0131853, IMG submission 92764) | Labiotermes labralis P1 segment gut microbial communities from Petit-Saut dam, French Guiana - Lab288 P1 (version 2) (version 2) | ecosystem: Host-associated > Arthropoda: Insects >...
CCGGCAAGCAGATCGCCGAACACAAGGCGCCGGGCGAAATCACCGTGCAGTGCGTGGAAGGCGTGGTGCACTTTAGCGTGAAGGGCGATCCGCGCACGATGCAGCCCGGCGACATGCTGCTCCTCGAAGCCGGCACGCCGCACGCGCTCGAGGCGCTCGAAGACGCCTCGGTGATCGTCACGATCCGTCTCGCGAACGACAAACCCTAACGCGGCGTCGAGACCAGCGGTTCGTCCGTCAACGTCTTCAGGAACGCGATGATGTCGCGGATATCGGCGGCGCTCATCGCGGGGCGCGCGCCGAATTTGCGGTCGAACGGCGCGTCCGTCACATCGACGTTCTTCCGAAATGCCGGCGGAATGTCGTCATACTTTTCGACCCTCCCCTGCGCGTCACGCGGATAGAACTGGCCCGGATCCGTGTTGCGATCGTTGTAGAAATCCAGCACGTGGTCGAGGTCGTGTTAAATGCCGTTGTGGAAAAACACCGTGCGTGTCGCCACATTGCGCAGCGTGGGCGTGAGGAACATCGCGCAATATTGCGTGTCGTGCTTCAGGTCCTCGCGAAACGGCCCGCATACCCCGAGATCGAAAAACTTCGGATTCCTGTTTTGTGCGAGCCGGGGGTTGCGCGGCACACCGAGCGCTTCGTACTGGTAGTCGGTGAACATCGGCGGCAGCCCGTCCGCGCTCGGCTGCGAAAGGTGGCAGCCCGCGCAGTTCGCCTTGTTCGGATCGTTGAACAGACGCAGCCCGCGCAGCTCCGCCGGCGTGAATCGCGCGCGGCCTTCGAGCCAGCGGTCGTATTTGCTGTTGTACGGATGGAAGGACGGATCTTCCACCTCGTAGCGCGCAATTGCGAACATCGCTTCCGACATGAGCCGCCGCCGGTCGCTGAAAATATTCGCGCCGAACAGGTCGGCGAAACGCTGCGCGTACGGTGCATGCTTGAGCTTCGCGGCGACGGCATCGGCGCTGCGGTTGGCCATCTCCACCGGGTTGAGCAGCGGGCCGTATGCCTGCTGTTCGAGCGTGTCGGCGCGGCCGTCCCAGAACAAACCGCCCTGCGGCACCATCTGCACCGACGTGGACGGGCCGCCCGCGACCTTCTGCGACTTCACCACGTCTGCTGACGACGCCGCGAGCTGCGCGACGGTCGGCGCCGCGTCGTTTTCGCCGCTATCGGGGCCGATGCTGAAACCCGGCTGCCGATACAGATACATCAGCGAAGGCGGCGGACGATAGCCGAGCTGCTGCATCGCGAGGCCGCCCGCCTGCACGTCGAGGCCATTCGGGGGGCCGTACGCATGCGCCGGGCTGTGGCACGACGCACACGACTGCCGGCCCGACGCCGACAACGACGGGTCGAAAAAAAGCTGCTTGCCGAGTTGCGCCATCGCCGACAGCGGCGCGACAGGCGGACGCTGCAGCACGATCGGATGCGGATTCATGCCGCTATCGTTGACCGCGTTGGCCGCATCTGCCGGATTTGCAACCGCCGCCGTGCCGATTGCCGCCGCCGCTACGAGAGCGGCGGCGATTCGCTTAGGACTCATGCCGAAGGCGCCACGCTGAGGGGTGTGCCCTGCTGCGGGTCGAGATACAGCACCGGCAGTGCGCCGTGCCCGTCGAAATCGAACAGACCGCGCATGTCACCCGCGCTCGCGTCGAACGCGCCGCCGCCAAGGCGCTCGCCGCCCAGCCAGTTGTCCTCGATGAAACGCGTGACCGACGACTGGTCGATGAACGCGTGATCGACGTAGTTCGACTTCGCCCACGGCGAGATCACGAGGAACGGAATGCGCGTGCCCGGACCGCAACGGCCGTTGACCGGCTCGCCTTTGACGCCCGCCATCGGCGTGCCGTTGCCGCATACGCCATTGCCGCCGAGTTGATCGACCGCGGCGCGCGACGAGTTCACCGGCTTCATGTACTGGTGGTCGTACCAGCCGTCCGAATCGTCGTAGGTCACGACCACCGCGGTGTTTTTCCAGTCAGGCTGCTGCATCAGGAAGTTCACCACTCGGGTGACGAAGGCCTGCTCGTCGAGCGGATCGGAATAGCCCGCGTGTGCATCCTGCGCGGCCGGCGCCTTCAGGAAACTCACCGACGGGAAATTGCCCGCCTTCACCGCCGCGAAGAAATCGTCGGTGTCGTACTGGTGGTTCGCGGGTTCCGGCGTCTTGCCGTCGGCTTCGACGCTATAGCCGATCGCATCGGTCGAACTGGGCCGCGTGTGCTGCGGATTCGAGGTCGAGCGGAAATACTGGAACCAGTTGTGGTGCGGAATGTAGTCGAGCGACGAGGTGGGCACCTGGGTCGGCGTCGTCGAACGGCGGCAACCCGTGGTGCCGTTCGGATTCGTCGTCTGCAGGTCGAAACCGGCCATGAAACCGCCCCACGTCACGTTATGCGAGTTCAGCAGATCGCCGATGTTCTTCGCGTCGATCATGCCGTTGTCGCCGGCGTTCGAGCAGACGTCGTACGCCGGATCGACGTCGGCGATCATCGTCAGACCGTGTGCGCCATCGTGGATGTAATACGTGGGCTTGGCGACCGTCGACGGTTGCTTCGTAGTCTTGATGATCTGATAACCGTTGGTCTGACCCGCGACGACTTCGAGCGCGCCGGGCGTGGACGGCCCGTAGGCGGTAGTCCACGCGTTGTCGCTCATCGCGAAGTGCTGCGCGTAGTTCCACAGCGCAGTGACCGTATTGCCGTCGAAGTAGCCCAGCACGAGCCCCTTCGTCGCGAAGGTGCCCGAGCCGCCGTGGCTGGCCATGCCCGTGTACTTCGGAAACAGATCGAGCGCGCCGTGGTCGCCGGCCATCTGCTCGGCCGTGTAACTGTGGTTCTGGTCGGCAGTCCAGGCCTGCGAGCGGTCAAGGCGGAACGGATTCGCAGCGCCGTCGCCATTGGCCGGATTCAGGTTCGGGTTGTTGTCGAGCAGCGCGCCGGAAAGGCCATTGACCTTCGGCGTGCCCGGCGCCGCGGTAAACGACGGCTCTCCGGGCGGATTCGTCGCGGCCGGATAGGTAGCGAAGTAATGGTCGAAGGAGACGTTCTCGCCATAGATCACGACGAGGTGTTTGATCGGCGTGGCGGTGGAGAGCGCGTCCTGCTCAGACGGCGTTTCGCTGGCCGAACCGGGCTTCGATGCGAGGCTGCCGCAAGCGACGAGCGCGGTTGCGAGTACAAAGCACGGTGCGATGAATGAGGCTCGGCGGAATAGCTGGATGAGGTTGGTGGGTTTCATCGGTAGGTTGTTAGTATGAATTTGGCGTCCGTGCGACGCGTTTTTATAGTAAAGCGCCCTGCAGCAGTTCAGGCACGCGTTTGAGCGGCGCGAGCAGCGCCGCGTCGATGCCGTAGAGCGGTCCGAGTGTCTGTGCGACGTCGCGATAATCGACGCGCACCTGTCCGTCTTCGTCCTCCCAGACCACGAGGCGTAACGGCAGTTCTAGCGCTGCATGCGGGTTGGCGACCATCACCGGCGTGCCCGCCTTGGGGTTGCCGAACAGGATAAACCGCGTGCGGCGCAGATCGAGGCCGACTTGCTGCGCCGCATCGCGCTGGTCGACATCGGCGAATACGGTGGCGCCGACGGTCGCCAGCGCCGTTTTGAGTTTCGCGATCGTCGTGTCGAAATCACTCGCGCTCACGAGCCTCACGACAGATGCAGGATGTTGCACGTCAGCAGTCATGGCAATGCTCCTTCAATAACGAACGATTCACAGCCGCGATGGGCCTGCAGCGCACCCTCGCGAACTGTAAACCAGAACCCGGGCCGCCGAAGCCTGGCATCTGTACCGACGGGGCGCTCCGTGGTAATCGAATCGCGGCCGCTCCGTGGCAATGGGGCCGTGCGGACACTTTTGGCGATAGCGTCGCCGATCCGTACCGCCAGGCAACCCTCAATCTGTACCGGTACTGTACCGACACGGACCGTTACACTGATCCGGAATCGTCAACCTTGGCCGCCCCATCATGTCGCCCCAACTGCTCAGCGCCCTGCCCGCCGGCATGCTCTTCGTCATCGTCTCGTCGATCACGCCCGGCCCCAATAACGCGATGCTACTCGCGTCAGGTGTCAATTTCGGGTTTCGCCGCACGGTCCCGCACATGTTCGGCATCAGCGCCGGTGTCGTGGTGTTGATGTTGTCGGTGGGCTTCGGGCTGGGCGTCGCGTTCCGGCACATGCCGATGCTCTACACGGTGCTCGAAGCCGTCAGCGTCGCGTACCTGCTTTATCTTGCATGGAAGATCGGCACCTCGAGTGAACTGAAGTTGCGCAGCGGCGAGCAGCGCCCCATGCGCTTTCACGAGGCCATCGCGTTCCAGTGGGTCAACCCGAAGGCCTGGATGATGGTGCTCACGGCCGCCACGACGATCCGTCTGTCGGCCGACTTCGGCATCAACGCCGCCATTCTGGCCGTGCTGTTCTATGTGTTCGGCCTGCCCTGCATCTGCGTGTGGACCGCGTTCGGCACCGGTGTGCGGCGCGTACTCTCGAATCCGCTGCGGCTGCGCGCGTTCAACATCGTGATGGCGCTTGCACTCGTCGCGTCGATGTATCCGGTGTTCGCCCATTTTCTGGCGCAACTGAACGGCCACTGAGCAGTCGCCGCGCGGTCACTGAGCCCGCCGTCAGCGCACCCGGTCGATGAAACGCCAGAGTGCATCGTCGGTCGAATACGGCACGTTGAAGCGGAACCACGCGCTCGCCTGGTCGTCGGGCCGGAAGTAGGAACCTGGGGCGAGCCAGATGCCGTCGCGCAACGCCGCGGTCGCGATCTCGCCCGCACGCTCCGCTTCCACCCCGAGGCGCGCCCAGATGAAAAGTCCGGCGCGCGGCCGGTGGAACACCTCGAGGCCCAGTGCGTCGAGCCGTTCTTCCACGGCCGCGTGCGCGGTCTTCAGGCGCTCGTTGACGAGTTCGACGTGGCGCGCGTAACGCCCTTCGAGCAGCACCTTGTCGACGATGCGCTCGATCGCCTCCGACGACGTGAGTCCCACCGCCATCTTCGTGCGCGCGAGTTCGCGCAGCACGTCGCGCTCGGCGACCACGTAGCCGCAGCGCAGCGAAGGCGTGACCGTCTTCGAAAAACCGCCGACATACAGCACGCGCTCGAGCCCTTCCATCGCGGCCAGCAGCGGCGCGCCCGCGGGTGCAAGCTCGCGGCTGACATCGTCTTCGATCACCCACATCTGCGCACGCTCGGCGATCTGCAACAAACGAAACGCGTTCGCCATCGTGAATGTCGCGCCGGTGGGATTTTGCAGCGTCGTATTCACGAAGATCGCCTTGGGCTGGTGGGCCAGTACCTGGCGTTCCAGTGCATCAATATCGAGACCGGCTGGCGTGCGCGGCACGCCATGCACCGCGAGTCCCGCGAGCTTGAGAATCTGCAGCAAATTGCAGTAACCGGGGTCCTCCACGAGCACTGCATCGCCGGGACGCAGTAATGTGCGCACGATGAGATCGAGCGCCTGCGTGGCGCCCTGTGTCAGCACTATATTGCTGACGTCGACGGGCAGGCCGTGCCGGTCGAGCTGCGCGGCAATGCGCTCGCGCAGCGGCGCGAACCCGTAGGGATGACCGTAATCGCCGAGCCGCGCAGCGGGCACCCGGCTCATCGCCCGCAACGCGTGATGCAGCCCGGTTTCGTTGATCCACTCGGCCGGAATCCAGCCGCATCCCGCTTTGATCGGCACCGAATGGTCGGCGAAGACATCGGACAGCAGCCACGTGGCCGCAAGTACGGGAGGCTGCCAGCGCGTCGGATTCGCCGCCGCGGCCGACCCGGCCGGTGCACGCGGCGCCACGCGATAGCCCGAACCGCGCCGCGCCGTCACGAGCCCCATCGAGACGAGACGGTTGTAAGCCTCGGTGACGGTGTAGGTCGAAAGTCCGTGCGTGCGCGCGAGTTGCCGCACCGACGGCAGCAGCGCGCCCGCGCGCAGCGAGTGCGCTTGGATGGCCCGCGCAAAGGCCTGCACAACCTGCTCCACGAGGGTGGACGCCGCGCGGCGACCGCGCTCCAGTTCGAATTCGATCATCGGGGGTGGGCGCGCGAAGCACGCTGTGACCAATACAGTTGACCGTGATGTTCCAGCACGGTTATCAGCGCAGTATAGGGACTGTCTATGCCGACGTTCAAGCGGGAGCGCTACAGTGCTTCCCACCTACCACCCACGTCAGATTTCCGAAGGAGACCCCATGAACTCGCGCCCCGTCATCGACGATCTGTCGTCGTTCTGGATGCCCTTTACGGCCAACCGCCAGTTCAAGGCGGCGCCGCGCCTGCTCGCGTCGGCCAAGGGCATGTACTACCGCACCTCCGATGGCCGCGAAGTGCTCGACGGCTGCGCGGGTCTGTGGTGCGTGAACGCGGGCCATGCACGCGACGAAATCGTCGCCGCGATCGCCCAGCAGGCCGCCACGCTCGACTACGCGCCGACGTTTCAGATGGGCCACCCGATCGCGTTCGAAGCGGCCGCGAAGGTGGCCGAATTGATGCCCGCCGGGCTCGACCGCATCTTCTTCACGAACTCGGGTTCGGAGTCGGTGGATTCCGCGCTGAAGATCGCGCTCGCCTACCACCGCGCGCGCGGCGAAGGCCAGCGCGTGAAGCTGATCGGCCGCGAACGCGGCTATCACGGTGTCGGCTTCGGCGGCATCTCGGTCGGCGGCATCGTATCCAATCGCAAGGCGTTCTCGGGCCAGTTGCTGCCCGCCGTCGATCACCTGCCGCACACGCACGCCCCCGAACACAACGCGTTCTCGAAAGGCCTGCCGGCCTGGGGGGCGCACCTCGCCGACGACCTCGAACGGATCATCGCGCTGCACGATGCCTCGACGGTTGCCGCGGTCATCGTCGAGCCTGTGGCCGGCTCGACCGGCGTGCTGATTCCGCCGCAAGGCTATCTGCAGCGCCTGCGCGAGATCTGCACGAAACACGGCATCCTGCTGATTTTCGACGAGGTCATCACGGGTTTCGGCCGCCTCGGCAAGGCCACGGCCAGCGAATATTTCGGCGTCACGCCCGACCTGCTCACGATGGCGAAGGCGATCAACAACGCTGCGGTGCCGATGGGCGGCGTGGCCGCGAGCCGCGCGATCCACGACACGATCGTGAACAGCGGCGCAGCCGGCGCGATCGAGTTCTTCCACGGTTACACGTACTCCGCGCACCCGCTCGCGGCGGCCGCCTGCGTGGCCGCGCTCGACCTCTATCGCCGCGAAGGCCTGTTCGAGCGCGCCGATGCGCTTGCGCCGACATTCGAAGCCGCCGCACACGCGCTGCGCGACGCGAAGCATGTGAAAGACGTGCGTAATCTGGGGCTCGTCGCGGGCATCGAACTCGAGCCGCGCGAAGGCGCACCGGGCGCGCGCGCGTCCGAGGCGTTCCTGAAGTGCTTCGAAGCGGGCGTACTGATTCGCTATACCGGCGACACGCTCGCGTTCTCGCCGCCGCTGATCATCAGCGAGGCGGAAATCGGGCGCATCTTCGACACCGTGCGCCAGGTGCTCGCCACGGTGGAGTAAGCGCGGCGCGATACGATACGCCAGCGATCGTGCGTAGTGCAACCGCCAGCGGCCTGGAAACGGGCCGCTTTTTATTTGCATCACAGGGACGATTCAGAGCACAGGCAAGGTACGCGCCATCGGCGTATCGTTTAACCCATACCTACGCCATGCCGCGCTCGCGCGGCGCCTGGAGGAAAGCCGATGAAATCGCCGCTTCGCGTGGGGACGCATATCGAGGGCGTCCATTGGGTAGCCGAGTATGAGCAGAACACCGGCGAGATCCGCGTGTTCCGGGACGGTCAGGAAATGGAGACGTTTGAGGCGCCCGCGTCGATGTTCGGCGAGGAACGCGAGGCCGGATCGGCCAGCGACGCCGCCAGCCGCGCCGAGGAAGCGGCGCTGCTCGCCACGCTGCGCCGTTATGTGGCAGACGGGGAGCCGGAAGAATAAACCCGGCAAGATGCCGGGTTTCGGTTTACTGCGAGTGTAGTGCGGCCCGCTGCGTCCGGCGGGCGGAAGCATGGGCCGCTAAATCGAGGCTACCGCGCTGGCCGTGGCCACGGGCAGCCCCCGCCGTAGTCGCGGACGCATTTTTCTCCACGAGCCTAGTGGCCTTGCGGCATTGTCCTTCGTCCTGGCAATCACGCGGCGCAACTTGCCGGCGTCCAGAGCCACCTCCCCCTGGTTGTCTTCCATGATCACGTCGATCAATTCGTCCACGCAACAACACCCATTTAGCATCGACCAGCGCGTCAGTGTCGATCGGCATCATCCCGCCAAGCGCCCGCATCAATCTGCGCCATGTCCTCGTGCAGTTCACGCGGTGAGGTTCGCCACTGCACCTTCTCGCCCATGTCCTTCACCGGCGCGCCAACACCCGTGTGCGTCTCGGACGTCACCGTCATGTCCCGGTCGGCGCGCGCTACGCCGTGCGCCTCGGCCGCCAGTTCGAACCCTGCGTGTGTGCCTTGCTGCGACCCTTGCGTCGGTCAATGCTGGTGTTGCTGCCCAACACCAGACGCGACCGCGCGTGTTCGCTCGTTAGGTCGCGTCTGTGCGCGGCCTCACAAGTGGCGCCAGTGATTCTTGAGTTCCGGCGGAGGCATCAGACGAGACTCGAAAGAACGCGGCAACCGCAAGTAGTCCGGTGAAGATGGCGCGCAATCGGAATACCCTCATCGCACATCGTTTCGTCCCCTTCCTCAATCACGTTGGGGACGACCCCCGGATGTATTTCGCAGCGAACCTTGTCACCTTTACGGGCTACTCCCCTGCCGTCGAATTTCATCGTTTCCGATGCACCGATCACTTCGCCGCTGTGGTCGGTGGCATCACCGAGTCGGATGAGGTTGATTGCCATTATTTGATATTTCCGTACGCAATAATTGTCAGATTTATGGAATATTTTTCAATTGGTTGCACGACAATTTTCGACTGCTATCAATAATCAAATTTAAGTACGGTTTGTGGTCAAAATGCTTCGCATCCGCATCCGCATCGGGTTTGGGAGCATCACGAAATCTTTGAAGAGTGAGGGCCTTTCCGTTGTGCAATTTAATCGTCATAGATCGCATTGATCTATCGAATTTCGGATGACCCCACGATGCGAAAATAAAATCATGCTCCCCACAAAAGACCTCAATCGACAATAGTCTAGCCTTCTCCGATGAAAGCATCAAATGATGCATTGCCGTAATTTTCCATGCCTGTGATGAATCGGATGGGACATCAACGCCAACGGTGAATTCCTCACCATTCTTCTCGATGAAGTTAAAAAGTTTATTTCCATCAAACCTATTCTGAAATTCGACAAATGAATCACCATAGATTTTCTGAGAAAAACTCACGCGGAGAAGAGAGTCAACAACAAGCCACATAGGGCATACGCGATTTTTACTCACTTCACCCATATCTCTATAACTTTTCTAAAATTTCCCCCTTGACCAATCTCATAGTACGACGACATATAATTCAAATTTCCCAAGGAATGTAGCCTATAACCGCAAGTTGTACGGTGCTCGTGCGCGCAATCGAAACGCGCTCTTTTCGTCGCCTTCTTCGATCACGTTGCGTGCTAAACCCGGATATTTTTGGCAGCGTACCTTGTCGCCCTTGCCAGCCACGCGACGACCATCGAATCCCATCGTTAACGACGGCAATCACCTCGCCCCGTTGCTGAGGTCAGCATCGGTGACGTACTAGATCCATCATTGCTCTGCACCTTTTCATTCTTTGCAGACTTTATTTCCTCCAACCATAAAATTCGTATCCGGCATCGCTTTTATCGATGCACCCACCACGGTCAATATCCGAAAAATTCTTGACGTAAACCGCAGCGTATTGGGGCTTCTTCGACTCGACATCCCAATAAGGTCAAGGCCTCCGTACCTTTCCTCATTCTCGAACATATTTGTCTTAACCACATGACCATTGGGTAGAAATTCAAAATCGACAATTTTTATTTCATTGGCCGAGTAAAATTTCGCAACCCCAGTCAAATAATAATTACATTTGGATGATGACAGATATACATGATATGAAATTACCCGCACCCCACCCAAATCACCCCCTTACCTACTCAGCGCGACAAACCCGGCATATGGAAGACCATTTGCGATCAGCGTGGCGCCTTTATCCGCCGCCGGGTAGTCGGATGAAGCTAAAATTGCAAGGGTTAGCAACGATTTAATAAATCCACTCTTCATTCTCAGCCTGTATTGACTCGCGACTGTAAATCGGTCGTTTGCATCCAGTAATTACACCATCCAAATAAATACATTAAATAACAGAATTCTTAAATGGGGATCAAAATCTCAGCAGATTGGCTTTCAGTAAAAATCATAATTTTCGTAATTTTCGCGAAAGCACTCATCACTTTGCGGCAAAGGATCCCCTACATCATGAAATTAGCATACCTTGGACGCTTGGATTCCACATCGAGATCAATAATCACCGAACCGATCTCATTTTTATCAATAAGACGGTTTTTTTGCATCATCGTCACCCAGTATACATGCTGAATCCGCTTCCCTGTCCGTCATTTTGAAGAAATTCGCAGTGCCGGATGTCGTGATCCTGCACTTGGGTGTCATCATCGACACAACGTATGAAAATGATCGTTTTTCGCCATAGCAGTTGAATTACTTGTAATGGTAAGCGTGTTGGCGTGGCTTCAGACTTTAACACCACGTTTGATCGGATGCATTGACACCCGAACATGCGAAGCCACGCGCCAACGCGGCGATGCTGCAAATCGGATTCTTCATGGAGAAACCATTCGCTTATAAGCACTCTTTGAATAAAATCCAATCCCGAATCCTTCCGCAGGCACACAGCCATTAGAAATCACAGTCGCATGAGTCACGGAGAAATATACATAACGAGGGCGTTTGGATTCGACATCCACAAACATTTTAATTTCGCCACTTTGAGTTTTATCTTTAAATGCGTTTATTTGGACGGCGTATCCGTTAGGCAAATATGCGGAATCATCTCCAGCATCATCAGTATTCGAAAAATATGTCGCGACGCCCGAAATAATTGAATTACAGGTGCTCGAACGCAACTCAACTCGATAGGCAACGGCCCTCCTCCCATCAGCTGTTTTTCCCACATCGTCGAGACGTATTTTCGCGCGAAGATTATTCTCCGTAGCTGTCATAGTTGCGCTGTTGCCGGCACATACAATCGGTGACATCAAAAAAATAATTAACGATATCAGTACATTAAATATTTTTACCTTCACAAATATCCTTTTTATCAATATCCCAATGTGGTTTTCTCAATGAGTAGACGCAGCGGTCATCGCCGAATTATCAGTTGTCGCGGTTTCGAGTTGATAGTCTTCGTCACTTTCAACGTAGTCGATTGGAAATCGATAGTTCTTCACCCATTGCGCAGGTAAATGGCTACGACTGACCTCGTGGCTATGCCCTTGGTTTCCCCCAAGAGTTGCAATGAGCAACGCTTGACCAGGCTGTGATGCCCGACCAGCAACAAACGTCACATGGAAACCGCCCGTCGGAAAATGCACAACTGCAACTGCCCCGTAGGCTGGTTTGTTCCCTCGAGTGGCCCGACCCCAAGCGGAAAGGCTGTTTGCCCCAGCGCTATTGTTCCCAGGAAATCCCGCCCGAGCCAAGCACCAATTTACAAATGCCGCACAATATGCATCTCTATGCACGTTGGCATTTTTATACGATGTTTCATCAAAATACGCTTTAATATGCGCATCTGATACAACTCCACCATTTCGTTTGATGTGCGCCTGAAACTCTTGCTCGGCGATCGCCATCCAAGGTGCTCGTCGCGGATTCAAAACTTCCGTTTGGGGGTTACCTGTTGTATTCGTAGACTGCACAGTATGTACATCGTTTCCAGGTTGAGAAATTGCAGGATGAGGGTTCACTGCTGACGAAGTCGCTGGACTTGCCGACGAGGCCTCCTGAGAGGGTGTCGGGCTTGACTGATCTCCCTGTGCGGCAGTCGCAGTCGGTGCAGCGGGTAACGACGTGGACGATGAACCCGCAGCTTGTTTCGCTCTAGGCACCTTCAACGCTTGGCCTGGGCGGATCACATAGGGTGACGAAATGTGATTCAACTGTGCCAGGGTAACGTAGCTTGTGGAATGACTTTTCGCGATATTCCCAAGCGTATCCCCTTTTTTAATGATGTAGCGTTCAAAATCATCTTGGTGCAAGTTTGCTGAAGTTGCTGGCTTTGGTGCAGTAGATGCCCCCGACTTGCTACTAGGCTCTGAGGGCGGTGGCTGATGAAGTGAAGTCGACGTTGGAACGACCATAAATGGCGCAACCGCGGTAACAATTGTTGCAGGGGTGGTAGGTGTAATTTTCTCGTCGATTGAGATCCATTCCGAAGTCTGGGCAGACCACACTTGGAGGGCTATCTGTCCACCGGATAGTGCTGCCTGCACCTGTACATGTCCGCTTTCATCGGTAACCAGTTCACACGTCTTGCTTCCCTGGGTAACCCTTACTTTTGTATTGGCGAGCCTTACCTTGGCCGCATCCAGAACATACACGTTAATGGTCGGCAGTCCGAATCCTTCGTGGCAAGATTCGCACGCGACTGCGTGTAGTCGTAGTCGGTAACGCTGACCTTGCCTGTGGTCAGAGCACGTGCGATCTCGAACTGGTGGATGTGTTCCTCGTCGATGCGCTGACCGTCGCGATCCTGATAGCGCAGCGTCTCATAGGCCGGACCGTGCTTCTTGTACGCCACCGTCGAATCGCACAGAATAAGCTTCGGGCCATCAGAGAAAAAGGAGATACCCCACTCCTGCCATAGCCGGTTCAGATAGCCCCAGTCCGACTCCCAGAACATGCGCTGGTAGTCGCGCTTCGGATACTGCCTCCCGAAGCCGGGACCGGCCAGGCGCAGGCCGTAAGGAAACGGGTACTTCTTCAGGATCGTTTCGGAAATCTCTACGACGGTCTTGTCCTGGAAGATTCTTGAGTCCTGGTTGAGCGTCGCCAGCCAGAGCCATGGGCGAATCCGCAGCCGGTAGAAGGCCCGCCGCGTAAGGACTCACCCCGTCTAGCCTGCTCTCATCGAAGGTGAAGTCGCATCGGATGCCGCGCCCGAACACCGGACCGCCGTTTCCTGGCGGCAGCATGTCATTCACAGGTGTAGCCGTGGCGCTCACGAGGCTTTCAACCTGACGCGCGAGTTCGCCCGCTTCCGGAGTCACGTACAGGCGCAGGCGACGGCGCAACCCTTCGCCCGGATGGGGCTCCCCGTCGGGGTCATCGAACATCTGGTAATCGAGCTTCAATTGCCCCATCAGTTGCCAGGCCAGGTCGCCGCGCGCAAGCGGCGGTTTCGGTGCGGACGGCGCGCGTACAAAGCCGACGCTGACCACCGGCTTCGATCCGGCGAGCGAAAGATCGCCGCGGCCGTCGCATTCAAGCAAGGATGGCAGGTCCCGGTTGGTCAGCCACGCTTCGAGCGACAGAAAACGGATGCCACCGCCATGGGGCCGGTCCCGCCCATCCACGAGCGAAATGAAGGTCTGCGTCTCCGTGAAGGGACGACGCGTACCGTACTGCCGCCCGCCCCCCTGGACCAGATTTGCCCGGCGACGCAGGCTGAAATAATTGCCCTCACCGGACGTGCCTGCACCGGACGGCCGGTCCCGTGGTTCGAACTTCACCTCGTCGTCGCTTTCCTCGGCAACCTGACCGTGCGCCGCATCGACGGAGCGCAGATCAAAGTCTGCCGGTGCGTCAGGAACCGGCACGAGCCGGTTCTCAGCTTCATCCGGGTCGATTTCGAGGTTCTTCGTACGAAACGGAAACAGGTTGACTACTGGCGTGCAGAAGAGCGCAAAATGCGATGCATCCACGGTATCGGCCAGCGCACCGGGCGCGCGGTTGAGCAGGATGACGATCTCGACCTCGTTGCCCTCGATGGCCTGCAGCCCCTTCCCAAGACCCGTCAGCGTAAAAAACCAGAAGCGTGCCGGACACGCGAAATATTCCTGCACGAGGCCATGGCCGTGCAGCCTGCGCGGGACATCGGGCAGCACCGCTTGGTCCGGAGCAATACCTTCGTGGACGACTGCACCACGCGTCACCCCGTATAGCGGCCCGTCTGCAAACCGGCCCGGCGTCGCCATCACGCTGGCTATGCTGGCCGAATGAATCAGCTCGAACAGATGCGAGGCAATGCGCTCGTCCCCGGCGAGATACAGGGGCAAACGGTCCAGTCCCTCCAGGCTTGCGATGGATGTTCCATTAGTTGTACTAAACGTGAAGCGCGCAGCACCCTGCACGCGCTGGCCGTCCGCCACGTACTGGCCGAGGGAAGGAATGTCCGGCGGAATCAGCGTGACCCGCGCGACCGTGATCCTGAGCGGATAGACGGTCACATTCTGGCTGCTAAGGAATACGCAGGGCGTTTTCTCGCCCGCGGGCGCGCGCGAAGTGAAAGCCGCGCCGCGCGGAACAAGAAAACCCTGGCCAAGTTGACCGCTTTCGTGACCCGGGTACAGGCGGGCCACGCCAATCGATGGGGTCTGCCGGACGTAGTTCGGATAAACCGCTTCCAGCATCGGCTGCATCAGTTCGGGAAACGCCGCATCTAGACGCATCTGCATGCGCGCCGTCATGAAGGACGACCCCTGAATCAGCCGCTCGACATAGGGGTCACCAATCTCGCCCGCCTGCATGCCCAGACGCGCCGCGATCTTCCGATGCTGCGCCGCGAACTCCTGCGCATGCGCGATCGTGTACAGCAACTCGTGCGTGTAGTACTCGAGCAGTTCCGGGTCTGCGGGCGGTTGATGCGACTTCTTCATGTCGTTCGTTTCGTTCGTCCAGTGGGGCTTGAAGACTGTCCTGCACCAAACGACGTGCCATATTGCGCGCACAACTTTTGGCTATCCCGTTTCTAGCATCTGGAGTTGGAAGCTGCAATTTTCAGGATGGTAATTTAGTGATACTTAACAACTATCTTTCATTCACCATCCTCACCCTTTTCCCACTGAGCCAGCAGTTCGGCCGGGATCGCATTGACCACATCGACATAGCGCTTGCCAACAAACTGTTCGGCTCGCCTGAGCAGGACCGGAATGGGGCTGCTGGGTTCGTGCTGTTCAAACCACCTGCGCGCTTCGCGGATCAGGTTGAGTGCATCGTGACGATCGACAGCCGTCGTGGCGATGCGGGTGCTCTGAGTTTCTGGCAACGGAGTTTCCTCGTGCTCATCAAATGCTTCCGGGGATACTGCCCGGACGCCCAATTCTGGACCTTCCTGCTGCGCACCGCTCGTTTCCTCTGGCCGGTTATCTATCGTGCGGCTACCAGGAGGAACGGCAACATGATGCAGAAGCCGCCTAAGCGCGGTAAGGTCAGGCGCAAAGACGCTCAGATGCTCGCGGCACCAGTCTTCAATCGCGATCAGGCTTTCAAGCGCCGCATCGAATCCCGAAAGAACGGAGGCCTGCTGCGTGCGAAGTTCCTGGAGTTGTCGCGTCACGGAATCAGGGGCCAGCGCATCGCTCGGCCGTGGATGGGCAAATGCACGCTCGACGTCACGCATCTGCAGCCGTGTCTGCGTTGAGCGGGTCAACGCAATCTCCCTCAGATCGGCGATGAGGCCATCGGTGTCGGTCAGGGATTGCAGGGCGTTCATGCGAATTTCGAGTGCGGCCGTGCGATCGTCGTCCACACCCGGCTGCGGATGGACCAGATCCGGAAATGCGGTCAGCCATGCGGCCAGCAACTCCAGACCTTCAGCGAGACCTGCGGCTGCCGCCAGGCGCGTGCGGCAGCGTGTGAAGAGCACAGCCAGACGCACGTCCTTGCTGCGCATCATTAGGCGCCGGCAGTCGCGGTCAACATCGCTCCAGTTTACGGGCTCCGGCGTACCGACGAAATCGCCGTACTGCGCATCGGCTCTGGCGGCAACGCTCGCGCTCAGGACTACGAACTCCGGGTCGTATTCGAGATCAACGCCACACGGCGCCGCCTCGGAAACAGGCGCCATCCAGTCGTGCGTGACGCCGCGGCCCTGCGGCGGCGTCGGATTCTTCTTTCGATTATTGCTCATGATTCAACCTGTTGCAGCTGGACAGCGCGGGCTTCGGCATTCCGTCTGAGCTGAGGCACGTAGCGCTCCGGCTCGAAGAGCATGCCTGTGACAGGCTCCGGAGAAGGTGACTGCCCGAGCCACCCCGACCAGCCCAATTGCTGGGGGCCACCGATCACGGCCGGCGGTGCGCTGTGTGGACGGATCTTCAGCTCGAGTTCCCAGTGGATTTCCCTACCGACAAACGCTCGCACCCATTCCACCAGGCGCAGCAGATCCGCACCGCGGGGAGTGAAACGCTGGTAATCGTCGAGATCCACCGGGCCGATGACAATGCGGAAGCGACACTGGCGGTCGGGTATCTTCCCGCCGAGAATTGCGTTCACAGCCATGATCGAACCGGCGCCAGCTACGCCCAGCCTGCTTTGTTCACCGGGGTCCACATCGAGCCAGTGAAATACGTACTCCTCGATATGTACCGGCACGCTGAAATAATGGGAGAGCGTGGCGGCCAGCCCCCCCGGATTGCGGGATTCGCGAATGAGATGGGGGGCCGCCGACAGCCTCGCGTGGGCAGGCAGCGGACCCTCACGTATTTCCTTGACTTCGTGGCCAGCAAGGCTTGCAATATAGAATGTAAAACGCTCATTATCCGAGCGATCGAGGCCCGCTGCCGCTTGTGCCGAGGCCCACGCCCGATAGAACTGCGTGAGATACCGGTGGTGAAAGATATCGAGGAAATTGCTCAGCGTCGGGTCGCGTCGATGCTCCTCGCGCTCGCGCGCGATCTCGGTGACGTGGATCGGGAGTGGCCCATTGGGGCCGAGCATGCCGAGCCCGAAGAGGCGGATCTTCAGGCGGTCGTGGGCCACGCTGGCACGCGAGATCTCGCGCGGAGCAAAAACCAACGCAGGTTGCTGGCCAAGACGGAAAGGTTCAGCCTGCGGAAGCCGGGCTGTACCAACTGGATCGATTGCCAGGTTGGCGCTGATACGGCGCATCAGTGCAAGAAAGCCATACCGCCAAGGCTCGGCCTGCAGGTGGTCGAGCAGCGATTGCGACAGGCCGGTATCGTGCAACAAGGCCTTGAATGGAGCACGCTTCATCAGACCACTCCGCGCGAGCCCATGCGCACCGGCCAGCAAGCAACCAAACCGCGCTGCATCGAATGCAACGCGGTCTGCGTGAGCGAGTTGATCGACACATGCCGGGCCATGTAGTGCTCGAGAATCAGGCCAAACAGGTAAGGACTGACGCCGGAGAAGCCCGTCTCATCGACCGTGAGAACGCACTCGATACCGCGACCGAACACGAGTGGGCCGTTGCCGGGCAGCACCCTGCTGATGGGGTGCGTTTTCACACCAATGAGGGCGTCGACCTGACGCTGACGTCGGGTATCGTCGCCCGACAGGAAAAGCCCAAGCAGATCGCGCAGGCCCTGGCCACCTTCGCGATGATCCATGTCGCTGAAGGGCAGGTAGTTGAAATTCAGTTGCCGGATCAGGCGCCAGGCCATCTCGGGTTCGGCATAGGGTGCCTGCGGGGGGCTCGGCGGGCAAATCAAGCCGATCGATCCGATTGCCGCTTCACCGTCTGCTGCGAGGTCATCCACGCCGTTACGCGGCACCAGCAGTGGTAGATCGCGGTTGGTCACCCATGCGTCGGCCGACAGATAACGCAGATCCTCGCCGTAAGGCGCTTCCGCCTGGTCAACGAGGGAAACGAACACTTCGGTGCCCGCATAGGGCGTGCGCGTACCGTAACGTCGACCGGTGTCTGAAGCCAGTCGACACTCGCGACGACTCGAAAAGTACCGTCCATAGTTACCTCCCCCGTCGTTGTTCAGTGTATGAAACAGCGGCCTGAACTCCAGTTCGGTCGAGCTCGATGTCTTCTGTCCGCACAGCTTCCGGATGGCGAAGACTTCGTAGTCGAGCGGTTCCAGTTTTGACGGCACGAGGCGGATTTCCACTTCGCCCGGGGCAATTTCAATCTGGTCGGTCCGTTTTTCGAAAAGGTTAATGACGGGGGTGCAAAAAAGCGCGAAACAGGACGCGTCCACCAGATTCGCGAGCCGGTCAGTCGGTTGGTCCAGCAACACGATCACCTCGGCCTCAGGCCCAGTGATCCGGCTGAATCCTTCGGCAAGCCTTGTTAGCTCAAAGAAGTGGAAGCGGCTTGAGCACGCAAAGTACTCTTGGAGAAGATTGTGCCCGTGGAATTTCGACCAGGTAAGCGGCAACAACCCCTCATTGGCACCGAGGCCCACATGAGCAACCGGACCGGTCGGGACGACCGAAAACGGTCTATCCGACGCAGAACCCTGCCCCGGCTCACCGATGAGCGAGGCCACGCTGGCGGCGTGCAGTAGTTCAAACAGGTGCGAGGCGACCTGTTCGTCGCCAGCAAGATAGACCGGCAACCGGTCAAGGCCATCAAGATCCGATATCCGGGCCCCATTCGTGGTGCGCAAGCGGATGCGCAGCGCGCCGCGCACCAACCGGCCGGGTGGGACGTAGCGGTCAAGCCCGGTGACATCAGACGGAATGGCGGTAAGCATCGCCCCTGAAATGCCTAGCGGGTACAGAGTGACCTCCAGGCCGGTGCTGAACTGGCACGCGGTTTTTTCCCCCGCGGGCCTGCGCGCCTTGAGGATCGTGCCGCGCGGCAGAACGAAACCTCGA
>Ga0131853_10008454_pt1 | contig 18763 bp, 12 predicted proteins | sample TergutLab28metaG_FD_92764 | JGI IMG/M metagenome (GOLD analysis project Ga0131853, IMG submission 92764) | Labiotermes labralis P1 segment gut microbial communities from Petit-Saut dam, French Guiana - Lab288 P1 (version 2) (version 2) | ecosystem: Host-associated > Arthropoda: Insects >...
CTTCAATAAAAGTGAAATATTTAAATTGATACAGCCGTCTCAGCCATACCTCTCAGGAAGAGGAAGAAGAAGAAGAAGAAGAAGAAGAAAGGAGAGAGAGAGAGAGAGAGAGAGAGAGAGAGAAGAAGAAGAAGAAGAAGAAGAAGAAGAAAAAGACCAAAACTTTAGATGCGACAGAACAAACCCAAAAGAGAGGTACAAGCTGAAGCGAAGATATTTAATTTGGTTGTGTTATTGTTGAGCACACCTACACTCCAGCTTCCAAATAACAGCATAACTGTCAAGTTTTGGCAACATCCAGAACATTAATTTAAGAAAATTTATTTCCAAGCCATCAATCAGGAAACGTTCTACATATAGCAATATCTGCAACATTGTATACTTTGCTTATGAACACTCAATGAACCACGAAAACATACAACCGCCAGAGGCTTGTGGTCCAAATGTGGGTCAGGGGTTAGTCTCTCCTTTGAAATTCTGTATGAATTTGATCTTACAGCAATTTTAGCAAAGTATTTTACTTACTCACAAACTATATAAAACTAAACCACAAAATATATGTAATGCAAATCTATTTGTTTGTTGATTACACTGTAAATTTTTGCTTTTAAATTCTGCATTATTTGTTTAGCACAACTGTAGTAAAGTATTGCACCTTGGTGAAAAATATTTAAATCTCCCCTGTCCCCACAGTCAGGTTCTTATTAAAGGTATTCCATTGTTGCAGGGCTACAAACTGAAATTATGTTCCATTTTCTGTAGCCCTTGTGTTCAGAGCAGCAGAGGTGTGAACTGCATTATCTTCTTGTAATATGAATCTATTTCCCACTGATCTTTAATGTGCATTATTCTAGTAACTGAAATAAAACTTTGCAATGTCAGACAGCAAATGCAGACATAGTGATTGCCCTTGAAAGACTATCTGGCATAAAACAGTTCAGTAACACATAACAATACGCTTTCATAGAAGTATTCACAAAACAAGAATCAAACAAAATATACATATATATATATATCAAAGTAAAATGTCCCAACATAGGCAAGCAAGACTGTACAGTGCTGCTTTTAAAAATGACTCATGTCATTACAGTTTCATCAGTGGCTTGAAAAGAAAACAATTCACATGGGAAACAGCATATACTTTTATTTAATAAACAGACACACGGAGTTAATGTATTGTTGCTATATGCACTTTAAACCAGATTTATACTAAAATGAAATACAAAATGTATAAAAACGATATGGGCATATAATAACACAATAACATATTTAAAATCTCTCTCTCACACATGCACACCCATACACATGTGCATGCACTTTTGTACATAAAAAGGCACAGCACAGAATTTGAGCAAATTGTCTTGAAGTTCGACATACACAGTGAACACATTTCTGGAAACAACTGAAAACATTAGGCTTATTAAGTAGGAAAACAACAATATTTTGTAAATCTGTAGTGAAACTGGCATTCTCTTTACCAGAGTATCATTCTATATAAATCTGGCATTAAATGATTCATTTTCACCACCAAACCACATTTCTAGTCTTAACTTATTTGGTGATTTATGGCACTATCTTCAACACAAGATAAGATTTCTCTTTTACAAGAATAACTGGGAAAGAGAAATCATGGTCTTGTTGGAAAATCCCATAATTACTGCCCTACCTCACTATATTTTGCTGTTTTAACCTCTTTCTGGCTCAGCTGTTCAATTAGAACCCATTTATGGTGTCTCATATTGTGAGGTGACACAGAAATGCAAAGTTTATTTTTGCAAGGAAAACTTAAGTAGTAACCACAAGGTTTTTAACTTCCAGATTTTCTTTCATTTGCAGCAGATTACATTTTTTGCCCATTTTTGAAGTAGAAGCTATGCTAACCACACGATCAATAATAAATGTTTTTATGTATTGCACATTGTACAGACAGACAAGCAATTTGATGTGAACACAAGAGGTACAGAAATTTTGCATAGAATACTTAAAATTAGTGAAATTAAATTAAAATAGTCAAGTCACACAACATGTGTAATAAAATCCATGCTTCTTAATATAGTTGATTACACAACGAAATGCAACAAAATGCATGTACAGGAACACATGCCAGCTCGGTTGGAATGTGATGTCATTTCCCACCAGTCTCCATGGATTAACAAGCTAAGATACTCATACGCAGCTCCGATGCATGATGAAAATGAATATCAATGTCAGTCGGTGAGAAATGGGGCCATTATTTCATTACCGTATTTTGGAACAATTGAACACATGGGAAGCTTTGTACAATTTTGATGCAAAAATGAAAAAAATGGGTGGAAAGTTTGTCATGAGATTTTCATGCTCAGGTGGGCAATCCTTTCAATCAGGAAATGTATTAAAAGGGCAATGTATGTGTTAATCACATGGGAAAATTTTTGTACTAAATTAGTTTGCCTATTTAGGCAGAGACATCTTAAGCAGGTTGCACTGTACAAATGCAGTATTATTGGAGTACCTTCATGAGATACATTACTCCACTTGCATCGACGGTAGCAAATGCAGCGAAGTTGCTGGAAGCTGAAACTTTCTTAACTTCTCGTCCCAAAAGCTTTACACAACCAAGTAATTCTGGTTTCCCTTTCTGTCCTTTTTTCCCAAGCCATTCAAGTGCCAAATTTCCAGTTTCTGCATACTCATAAACAGTCTCACCCAAAAATTTCAATGGCGATTTTGGAGCATTACCACTCCTTTTTCTCCTTCTCAATCCATTGCAGGGGCCTGTGGTCAAATAGCTAACATTCCACCATCCAATCTGATCAGCTACACTTACTAGTATTACAGGTGATGCTGACATGAGACTAGCTCCTACATTTGATGCAGGAGGTGAAAACAGCAGATTTTGAACTGTGCTCCTGTGAAGTTTCAATGTACCCAGACTTCTTTCACTTCCGACATCCCATATCTAAAACCATAAAACATACAACTGAAATCAACACAGCCAAACTATGCGAAGAGAAGTAAAACATAAAGGAACCACCAACACCAAGAAACCAGTTACCTATAAACTTATACAGCATATGTCAATACAAGATGAGACGGCGACTCCTCACCAGCTACACAATATGGTTATGATTATTTAAATATTAAAGGGCTAAGGAGAGTAAAAGGTAGAGTGATCCCGTTACAGGCCCGTTGTGGCCCAGAGGGTGGGTAGAGGTATAGATCTACTCTTCCATGACCGTGGCACTAGAAGGGGGTGAGTGGTCAGCAGCATGCCCCGGCCGCACTTTACCCCCAGGAAAGACCCGGTACCCATTTTACAGGAGGCTGGGTGGACTCCAGGGCTGGTCTGGACAGGCGGAAAATCTCGTCCCCACCGGGGTTTGATCCCGGACAGTCCAGCCTGTAGTCAGTCGCTATACCGTCTGAGCTACCCGGCCTATGCCAATGAGAGTATCCACATTTTTTTGGCCTTTTTGAAGTCAATTTTTCTCTTAATCTATTTCTGAGCCTGCTAAAGAACAGCACTTATTGCTAATGATGGTCTTTGAAAGGCAAATTTATCTTAAATTAGATACTCGGTGGTCCTGAAGCATGGACTAAGTCTAACATCAGCAATAATTAACCTACAACTTGAATTTAAAAAGTAACAGCTAAAGCACACATACCTTTCTTCACAAATATATTTTTTACATGGCACACTTTGTAAAAAACACTACAAATTAAATCTACCAAAACCTTTAAACACATTGTTATAATGAAAGCCAAGTCTGCACGGACGGCCATTACATGTTCACGTGTTCTGTTGAGTACCACATTTTACCTTTTGTCACTAAAAGACAACTTAGTCATCATGTAATGGAATGATGAGGAAGCCACACAAGTAACTGAGTCAATGGCCAATAACATACAAAGTAATAGACAGCCATTTAAATTTCAGTCTTTTGCAGGGTACAATGGGCATTTATTACAAGTGCCAAAGGTTAATCTTGTTGAAAGGACAAAGACAAAATCACTCATAATTACATCCGTTATGTCCACAGAGATATAGTACCACTACTTTCTCTTTTTTTTTTAATTGTATTGGCACATACATTGTTAGAGTTCATGGAAACACATGGAATGTTTCTTAAATATGCAGTAACAAGAAAACTGAGGTCACTTGCAGCAGGAAGTGACTTATGTGATGAGATGCCTGCACTTGTCATTCACAAATGGTAAAGAGCTGTGAGCCAAATCTCCTGCCATTATGTGCATGTTTTATAAACAGAGATGCCAGGATTTCTCACACTGCACTTTGAAGGTGCATTTTGATACATGTAAATGTAATATTTTTGACAACATAAATTGAGCATGTGCCTAAATTCGTCATCATCATCGTCATCGGCTCTACAGCCCCGAGTGGGCCTTAGCCTCCATGCCTAAATTAATAAATCATGTAAATCCAAATTATTGTACATCAGAATCACATAAATCATAAACTACCTGCAAAATATGTGGCTACTTTTATTATCAACCTCTCTACAAAATCCAACATGGCCACCAACACATTTTATTACACTCCAAAATAAAGTAACCTAACAGAAGGTGAAATGTTTTATTTTCCAACTTCCATCAACATACATCATTTCAGGACCTAAATGTTAGCATCATCAGTGACACTAACAAGTTCATGCACATGCCATGTTATTATTTCTGATTGTACGATGTCAGAAGGTAAGGAAATGGAGTGTCTTTCATACATATAATGGTGACATCAAACCTTTTGAAAATCAGTCTCAAGCAATGAATTATGCACAAATGTGCACGTACGCATGCACGCGTGCGCACACACACACACGATTATAGTACAAGGGAGGGAGGGAGGGGGCGAGGGAAGGAAGGTAGGTACAAGTGAATGAATGCACACACAAACAAACAAACAAACAAACAAAAATGAACGAAGGGATACATCCTTAAGATGACACAACATCAAGCATACTTACATTAATGTTACCATTATCTTGACCCAATGCTAGCAAATGTGTATCATATGACAATTTACAGCTGCGAATACAGCTGTCAAGCTTATAACGGTACTCCCGTTGGACATTCACATATGGTGGATCTAGCGACATGGTAAGACATATCAAACGAAAACTTCCATGGGTACCACACAGAACAAGCAAGTCTTCATTTGATGACAAATCTGCATCTGTGACATGTCCTCCATTATAGCGTCCCAAGAGGACCTGGACTAAATTTCCTGTCACAATGTCCCACACCTGAAATTAAATGTTCTAACATTATTTCCACACTGTATTTACTACTGATAACATACTGCCTTTATTGGCAGTGTCCTAGTACAGTTTTATAACACTTTAAAATTAACCCAAGTACTAAAACACAGGCTATGCACACTGTACTGGATTGATCTGGGCATGTGCGCAGTATGGCCTTACTACCATGCGTATTCTGGGGACATCACTGTATGTCAGCCTATATATCATATACAGTACAGTCACAACAGCTTGTGGCTGTAATTCTGTTGGTATTCTATCCTCATGCACCACATAATTCACAGCATTAATGGACAGTAACAAAATGCTGCAGTAATTGCCAGAAATAATCAACTGTTATGAAGCTGTCATTCATAGTGGTTGTGGAGAGGGCCATCAATTGGCAGTGAATGCTGAAGACTAACTGCCAGAGCTGATAGTGTTCATATTTGATGAAATAATTATTAATCGCAGAATATTCTGTGGAAAATGTAAACACAGATGAAAACTGTTCATTCTGAAGCCTTGGTGTACTACTGGACAAAGGTTAATATGACATATTAACCCACTGGCATACTTAACAGTCTCTGATTTGGCCTCATCACTTGTACACAGCCAGTACTTTCTCGTCTCTCAGATGGATCTGTGCAGAGTTCTGTTGTTATTGACAATGTGACATGTTGGACTGTCACATGGTGACTGTCACGTCCCTTCTTTTAGGTTCAAAGAGTCCAAAGGCTGTGTTTGCATTTTGCCTTGTAAAATTCAAATGACAATGGAGAATGCATATGCCAGAATCCTTAGTTTGCTAAATTCAATAGTATTCCAGAGCATTTTATAAGAAGAAAAAAGTGGTATGTGAATGGGATATGATAGAAAGCTGTAAAAGGTGTTTCTGTCCAGTTCTTAAATTTCTGAGATCATACATAACAACAGACACAGGAAGATTACATAATAAGTGTGGGGAGAGAAAAAAACTGTCAATAATGCAAAAGTAACAGCTATTAGTAAGGTAAAGGTAAAGGTAAAGGTCATCCTAGAAAAGGCCACAAAGGCCCAGAGGTGGAGTAGAGGTATAGCTCTGCTCTTTCTTTAACCTCGGCGCTAAATGGGGTGGATGGTCAACACCATGCCCCAGCTGCTTTACCCCTGGGAAACACCCGGTACCCATTGTATAGGAGGCTGGGTGGGCCCCAGGGACAGTCAAGCCAGGTGTGCAAAAATCTTGCCCCCACTGGGATTTGATCCCTGGACAGTCCAGCCCATAGTGAGTTACTATACCGACTGTGCTATCCCGGCTCACAACAGCTATTAGTAAAATTTATAAAGCACTTGTTAGTGTTTACTGTGTATCTGAGGTCCAAATCAGAGCTGATCACATCACAACTGCAGTAAACATATGTCGGTTGTTTGGTGTGACTGTCTTTCCAGAACTTTTCACATTAATGAGGTCAGAAATTTTTGACACAAAAGTTATTTTTTTTTTACAACTTCTCAATGAAATTTCAATGGGCCTTGTCACATTACATAATTATAGCCAGCAGGAACTACCTAAACATTCAAGACTTCAAGACTGGACACGAAAATACAAATGCATTCTGTAACAAATACTTTTCAGGTGGGTTTTACTGTCTGAATCTAATTGAAACAGAATCTACAATGCAGTAAACATGACCACATGCTGCAGGATTTTACTAAAAACAACACAAAAAATTTTAACGTTTGGCAGATAATGCACTTCCTTTTCACAGAATTTCACATACGGTGATTAAATCCTACTGAGTAAATGATACTGACCTCAAAACACAAATAATACACTGGCAATGTATACCAATGCTAAATTAACTTTTTGATGCCTAATGTCAACTATAGTGGTTGCACCACACCGCTAACCTCTAAAGTTGCATTTTATATATTTATTTAACAAATATAGGTACTGACTATTTTAAACACGGTATATACTCTGTTTTTTTATCTTCAAAATGCAGTTTGTTTCATAATTCTAATGTATTTGGTTCCTGTAATATTCACATTTTATATACAGGGTGTGCTAAAATAAAAAAAAAATAATTCCGGCACCAAAAGGTTAAATGTACCTTCACACTCCAATCCTGTGCACAAGACAGCAGCTTCTGACGCAGGGTCATGAGAAAGCACTGGACCACCACATTAGTCTGTCCAGCGCAAGTTACCACCGTGCCTTGCTCATTCAGTGCTCGTTTCCACACCTGAAAGCAATAGATATAAACTTAATTACATAATAATTAAGTTCTGCACTCTCCAGACCTGTAACTTGTAGTTTACACACTAATAAACATGGAATATACCTGGAACACATGTACATAAAAAAATAAAAAATTTCTAAAATGCAACAACATTGGTCTAATCTCTACAACATTTTCCATTACACAGTCCGATTGGTGCTTCTCCCTTATGTGCTAACATGGCATGGTTACTATGAAATAAATACAACCAATGCTGGAATAAAATAAATACTTTTAGTTTACAATACAATAATAATTAATTATGTAACTATCTCAGTTAAATTATTTTACTACATTGAAATGTGTGACTCTCGTAATGTTAACCACTCACTGTCAACACCTAGATGAATGGTTTGGGTGGTTCAAACCCGCCCCTGAAATTCCGAAGGCCCTCCAAAATCGTGCCACACTCAACCTGATTGTGAAAACTGTTAAAATTGATGAATTTAGGATGCTAACACCCCAAGATGTTCAGAAAAAAGCCAGTAAAATTCTAAGACTACCTAAGTTGCAACTGTTTTACATTAGCAATGACAAATAAATTGGTTGACATCATAAATAATCTTAAAATACCAAAAATGAAGAAAATTTTACTATATGAAATAAAATTTCTTGTACCAAATTACAGCTGCCTCCAGAACCCCTGACTAGGGGGCTATTGCCCCCAGATCCCCATTCTCTCTGTCCTCTGCCCTCAACTGAATTTGTTGAACTCCCCCGCCCGAACAAAATTCCTGGGTACGCCACTGTGTACGACAACACAAACATTTCTATCTTAAAATTCAACAGTTTCATTGATTTAATACCTACTTGTACTTTCTACTGAAAGCCACAATAGGACTAAGGGTACAGTGCAATGTACACTTTGATTACACAGTACCAGTGCCTGGCTTTATCAAATAATCTCTGCTCTTCATTTTTCCCCCACTAATATAGTGGGTGAAATGATTCTACGAGAGCAAGAGTAACTCTCTCTCAAACACATGCTGAACAAGAATGGAATTCTGTATACCTGAGATTGCATGAAATGGTCCCTAGATCAGGAACAGAATGATGTGGCAGGTTTATTATCATACCAAGAAAAAGCTTGATGTTTGTAACAGAATACCAACATTCTGGGACATTTTGGGGCATAATGCTTTTGAGTTTCTAGGAAGTGTTTCATTCAACCATAATTATACTAAATCACTATATATATATATATATATAAAAAAACCCTGAGGAAGTATTTTACTCTGTGTCCAAATCTGCAACAATTGCAATCAGAACTTTCAAGATCACTTTCATTAGAAGCATGTTGACTCATGCCTCTTTGCCACTATGTCATTATCAACTTAACTTTAACACCAAACTGTATATCAGGGATGATCACCTTCAACCCGCTGGATTGCCACACAATTCATTAAGGACTTACCTGAAGGCTGCACTGTGCATACATATATTTTGGGGGCAGGGGGTGAATTAACTAGAACACTGTTTGACATTCATAGGGCCATGCACCGTAATATTATACCTATAATAAAACCAACTAGATGCACCAGTGTATCAAATTTATTTATATTAGAATGACACTCTACATGTTTCGGATGGTCTTTCCGTCCAACATCAAGAGTTCAAGACTGTACATACAGCAACAGGCATTTTTCAAACAGATACTCCTGTATGCTTGCTAGCGGGTATCCGCTAGCAAGCAGACAGCAGTATCTGTTTGGTTGCTGTATGTACAGTCTTGAACTCCTGCTGATGGACGGAAAGACCGTCCGAAACATGTAGAGTGTCACTCTAAAATAAATAAATTTGATACATTGGTGCATCTAATTGGTTTTACTATAGGAATAGAAAACTGTTATTTACAAACAGTAAGTTATGGTACAAGCACAACTGAATGACAAAGTAGTAGGCATTACTAAACATGATAAAATAAAGGAATATTGGTTTACAGTGTGGGGTCTTAAAAGTGACGAGTTATAGTTTGTAAACATTTTCTCTGCTAACAAAGCTGACATATTATAGACTGCAGAATACCGTATTATGTTTGTTAAATTGTATTATTGAAAATAACCAGGTGAATGAGGGCCGTGTGCTCGCCAGCACTGCTCTATACAATCATTGTAAGCATTTTTTTTAAAATCTTACTTCACAGGAAGTACATCCTGCCAGAGGATGAAGGTATACAATATGTCATGAAACTGTGTCTGGCACAGTATCAATCATTGTGTATCAAGTAAAGGCACAGTAGTTTCCTGCATGACACTGACATATTGCGTGACTGATTGCAATCTGAATCCACAGAATAACAGTGAGAAATTGTGGACACATTTCTATACTGCTTCCTGGCAGTATAAGGATGACACATTTATCTGGATACAGCAGAGGTTACAGTATTCAGAAGTTATTATATCAATGGTCAAGACTGTTTCCCACTGATGATAGGAATATTCCTTCTACTGGAAACAATGCAAAATTATAACAACAGAGAAAAATAAATTTACAGTAATTACTTAATCCAGCACCTGATATTCTGGTGGGGTGCATGCAGTGGCATAGTTTGTTGAGGCACTGTGCTACAAGCTGGAAGGTTGCGGGTTTGATACCTGATGGCATTACTGGAGTTTTTCATTGACATTATCCTTCTGGCTGCACTATGACCCAAGTGGTAAACAGCCTCTATCAAAAATGAGTACCAGGAATATTTCCTAGGGTGTAAAGGAAGCTGGTGGGTAGGGCTGACAACCTAACCACCTTCATGTACTGACTGTCTTGAAATCTGGGAGCCTCAAACTCCTGGAGAGTCTGTCCAGGGATTGCTTTACCTTTTACCTGATATTCTGGCATTTGAGGAAGTAGTCCCAAGACCAAAAGTTATGCTGTCTGTAACTCTGGGTGCATGTACTCATTCTGTTACTTTATCTTTGGTTATCTTGATCTCATTGAGCCCATCAAGCCATTAAGATCCAAAGAGCAGTAAATAAGTTACTGCTGGCAAGATGAAACACATAAATTAAATGACTCCTCAGACACTTGAAATAATTAGAAGGGCTGACAGTGGCAAAAACTGAAGTGTGGTTACGGCTTCACACAACACTGAACTATCAACTGTGGATAATATAAAGAAACAGAAGAACCAATTATGATCATTTGTGAAGGACCTTTTCAAGTGACAGACATAACAACAGCCTAAACTAGCACAAGTGGACAATGCCCTGTGTAAGTGGTTTATGACAATGCTTTCCACAAGGAATTCCATTAATAGGCTTATGAAAATTGAAAAAGCCAAGTCTTTCTATGATAAAAAGAAATTAACTGACAAGTGCACATTCACTGGTGGCCATGATAACATTGGCTGGACAGTCCCAGGTTAAACTCTGGTGTGGGATGAGATTTTTTGGACCCCTCCAAACTGGCCCCAAGGCTCATCCAGCCTCCTCTCTGAAGGCAGTAACCTGTAAGAACTTAGGTCAGTATAGGTACTGTCTGACAATCCAGAATATTCCTGTCCACTCTTGTGGGTGCCAGATTAAAGGAATGATACTGTACATGTGAATCATTTTTGCTGCACTCTTGTTTTTACTTTCCATTAATAACTTAAAAATTTCCTGTGTATCTGAAGTGACACTTCTGATTTTCACACTATACTCTAAGTATCGCAGAAATCTTTATCCATTTTACACAAATATTACTGTGTCATCCTCTGTTTATATAGGACAATTATTTTATCTGGCAACTGTCAGTTGCCACTTCCTGTTGGCCCACTGATCACATTAACACAACATACATGTGCAGCAGGGTAGTGGTGCGAAGTGAGGATGAATAGTTCAGTCAGATAATGTAAGGGCCCAGTAAAGGTAAAGCAGTCCCATTACAGGCCTGGAGTGGCTCAGAGGGTTCCAGGAAGTTAAGGTTCCCAGATTTTATGACAACGGCACAGGATGGTGGTAAGGTTGTCAGCCTTATGCACTGGCTGCCTTTACCCCCAGGAAATGCTCCTGGTACTCATTTCTGTTAGAGGCTGAGTCGACCCCAGGGCCATAGTGCGATCGAAAGGATTGTATGTCAATAAAAAATTCAAATGACACCAGCTGGGATTGATCCAGCGACCTTCCAATTTGTAGCACAGCACCTTAACCACTGTGCTACCATGGTCCCCTAAGGAGCCAGTACAGGAAACAAAAGAAAATTAAGTTTTTAAGTTTGTTATGTTCACAGGATCAACATTTCACTTGAGGTTATGATGACAGCCAAGACAGAGGCAGTATTTTCCTGCAGAAGATTGGTACTGACCTATTGAAATCACATTCTTTGACAGTACAGGAAACCACAATTTTAAATTCACTTTTTGACAATGTAATATTACAACTGTTGTAACAATACAGATACCTTTAAACTGTTGTCTTCAGCAGCAGCTATGACTGTGATGCCATTACTACAGCAGACCTGCAGGTAATGCACAGCACTACCTAATCTAATTATAACAGATGTTGATTTGGTCTCAACTTCAAACAACTTCACCAGCCCATCACAGCAACCATACACCAAAAACTGCCCACAGCTTGACAGCATACATGATGTCACCTCCTCTTTCTCTGGAACTGTTTCAGTCACAATGGTTCTTCCTCGGAGTAACTGAAAAAAATACATTCACAATATGGTATGAACCTGCATGATATCTGACAGATGAGCAAGTCAGGAGACCTCTGTAAAACTTTAACCCTTTGGTGCCAAACCCTGGGTAGCTGTCATGCAGTGTGACGCTCACAAAGCCAAATGTCAGCCATTGTGAAAGGCCAATTATGGCCACTCTTACGCAGCCTCCATTTAAATTTTGGTCTGCTTCAGAACACTCTGGGCATTTATTTATGGTACTGAAGGGTGAAGATTTTAAGGTAAATTTGCTTCATATTTTCAGTATCAGGTAACTGCAAAATCCACAATGCTATGGACAAAATGAATACAAATATACTAAACTAAATTATAACTAATCTACAAAACGTTTCACACTATTAAAGGCCTCTTTCTTGACTGAACACATGTTCTGTAATTTATGCCATTATGTAAACTTGCTGTATTTGTTTCAGGAACAGGAATTTTGTGTATTGGAAACATCTGAGTCAAAATAACCCCTTCTGTCTTTACCTGCATCTTTGTTAATATCTTTTCATTGGGCCTTTTAGTTTCTACAACTTCATATATGGTCAAAACATGATCAAATAGTCAAATGTACTGTAAAATGACTTATATCGAAAACATGTTTTTTTTACAAGATTGTGTGTTTGAGCTAGGTATAGGCTGCATTCCATGTTCTGGACAGACTGTCTAGAATAAAAGTAAAATCTGCATGCAAAAAGGGAACATCTACTGTCAATATTATTATGACTTTCACTCTATAAAGGGCTCTCCACTCTTTCTATTACATGTACATATATTCTGAACTGTACCTGCAATTTATTACTGTTATCTACAGCTGCTAGCAATGGTATATATGGATTTGGGACATTTTTGTCCCAGACAACATCAAACATCTGTTGCAGTTTAACTGCCTGATCAGACTCTGCACACTCAATGCGCCACAAATTTATTGTCTGATCATCTGAACTAGAAAGCAACAGCTGGTACAGGCTTCCCTCAAATGTGTCCAGACACCTCACAGCCCTGTAGAGCAAGAAAATTTAAGAGTGTCTTAATGATGGCAACCAGAACTTCCATAAAAACAGTTATTCAAAAACATAATAAACTAATTCTGAACTGGGACAACTACTACACACAAATGAGTTAATAATCAAACAGGACACTGAAGTATTTTTAAAGATGGTAAGCTAAAACACTGAACTTCTGGAATCTATCCAGGTACTTAGCACGCCAGCCAACATTACTCAAAAGAGAAAGTCAGTAGCAATACATCTTTACAAAAAGTGAAATTTCTCTTTCCCCGTACACTTCCCTAACACATCCTGTCTGAGCGATTTCTGAGTATTTGTAACAGTAAGATCCTCTTCTTATAATCACTGAAAGGGTTCTAAGATACAGTGTTACACAAATATCATGGAGAAAATTATTTTGAGGATGCTAAATAAACTCAGTTTCTCAATGGTACATAAAATGATAAGGTATAGTTTGTGATAACTTCAAGCCATTATTTCACTTGTCTGTACTAGCAGCCATGGCTCAATGAAATGAATGGAGAACTGCTGTGCCAAATGCTATGGTATGTTTCAGATAATGCTCATTACACACTAAACAAAACCTTATAAATATAGGTACCTTTAACATTGGCACATGTTTGTGGACAGCAATGGAATTTAGTATATTAACACACAAAAATGAAGATTAGAGGCTCCTGGAATTTGACACTCTACAGTTTGATAGACACGCATCAAAGCTTTGCAGGAACCTGCTGTCTCCATCTTCAGAGTAGAAGATTATAATCTTAATATTCACCATGATGCAATTGTCAAATCTCACACAGCAATCTACTTGGACATGTTTTAACCATTCTGGCTGTCAGGACAAGGGAACAGTCTCCATTTCATACATTGTTCCTACTCTATTAGTGCAAATACAGTATATGGTATCTGAAATGCAGTTAGTATTTACCATGAAACGAATAAATCAGACCGGGAAAAATTTAAGCCAATTACTTCTTTAAAAAAATGTTGTATTGGTGCATTTTGTGTGAGTGACTCTTAGTATAATACAAATATGCCTGCAACAGTTTCTACAGTTTGCTGTTTAGGCACATTTGCACATACAGCAACAAGTGCCTAAGAGTGGTCATGTCTAGCCATTTGCCTGTCTGCACTTCTCAGTGAGGCCCCAACTGGATGGAGGTTTGTGAAATTTGATAGGGGGACTGTTACAATAATCTGTTGAGGAACTCCAAATTTGGTTAAAATCAGACAACAATGTCAGGCACTTTATATGAAGACCTAAGTATGTTTAAATAAGCTTTATATGACCCATAATCTGTGCATTATTTGAATATATACAGAATGGGCCACAAAAAAGTAGCCAGTCTTCCGTTTTACACGTGTCCTTGTGATATTCTCTCTGGTGTTAGTATGTATATTGCGTAGAGGATGTGAACAGTTAGCCAACAGTTGTGCTGTCACCATGTTGAGGTATACCCGATGTAACATAGAGAAATTTTCTCTGGGGACACTTGAAAAGTACGGTATACGAATCAAATCCGCACGCGATACAGGAGCTGAAGTACATCAGCCATGCAGTTGCAGCCATCAAAATCACTATGTTACATCGGGTATACCTCAACATGATTAGACGTGCGCAGCTGTGTATTGATGCAGGAGGCAACCACTTTCAGCATCATCTATGATGGTATATCCTTTCAGCATTTGGCTACTGTATTAATTTCTGTATTTACGCTATGCTACGGACCCAAGCTACTTTTTCGTGGCCCACCCTGTACAATAATGGTACCAACAAATACACACAAGTATACTGAAATTAGTGTACAGGCATATTGAACTTCTACATGTTACGGCCAACCATGTGACCATCTTCAGGGATGTAGAATACAAAGGGCAGATACATTAAAAATTATACATCCCTGATGATGGCCATATGGTGACTGAAACATGTAGGAGTTCACTGTGTACATAAACTAATTTCAGTATCCTTGTGTGCATATGTTGGTACCATGTTTATATCACTGACAGCAGTATGAAATATTTTATAGCTCGACAACAGTATAAAGGCAAACCATTCTTGCATTTCCAGGCCAACAATGGTCATGAGAACATTCCACCATGTTGTGTTAAATGTACACTGCCTATATTGTTGTGATACGAACTTCCAACACTAGAACAATTCTCTGAACAAGGAACACAAATTTTACAAGATATAACGCAGTGGCATCAGACTTGCTCTCTTTTCTCCAAACACCTCCCAAGAAACTGACTGTATTTATTATTAGAGCATATTCCATTATGACAATATTAGACATGTGAGAAGATAATTACTCACCCACTATGATTCTGATACTTCTTTACTACTTTGCCTTTTTCAACATCCCAGACTGTAATGCTGATGTCTGAAGCACCCACAATGACGTACTGACAGTCCACAGACACTGTGGCACATGTATATCTGGCATATGAAGAATGCTCAAATATGTCATATGTTACATCACGCATGATGCGAGACTGTTCCACTGCAGATGATTTTACAGCCTCATTATTGTTCTGGGTTAAATCACGTGAACTTCCTTCATTTATAGCATGAGCATTAACAATTGAGCATGGCTGAACTCCAGTTTCCCACTTCCAAAGTTCTACCGAATTATCAGTCACCACAACAACTTTACTCTCTGTAACAAAAGAGACTGTTAATATTGTTTGCAGGATACGAAAATGGAAATTATCTTAAGTTCCATGAGAACAACTTGCTTTATGCAACTTTATTGCAATGAGCTTATTTTACACACTTTCATTTACTTGATTTAAAAAACTAAGCAGAACTTTTACTTAACGAACAATGTGTTTGTTATGTTCCTCAGATGTCATGTGTGTCTCAGACAAAATAAAAGGCTTCCAACATCTTTTTTACGCATTTTGAGTAAAATCCCAGTATTGAAGGTAATGCAATGAACAAAAACACATGCACCCTAAATAGCAGCAAATCCACATAGCATAAGTGCTGTGTTGCCTGCAGTCAATCACAACACTGAGTGAAGAGTGGATGTGAACTGTTAGATCAAATAACGTCCCATATTTAGAATATGCAGCAGACCAACGAAATGTCAATAGTCCGATACACTTTTCATTCCACAGTTGTAACTGTTTGAGTGTGTTGTTAATTCAGTTTTCTGTGCAAGGAAACAATGCATGAAGAGCCAACAACATAATTTGTAGGCAACTAATTTCTTATTTCATATATTCCACTAACACGAAAAAAGATACAGAAAATAAAATGCCTTATGGGTGAATAACTATCTGTACTGAATGTCCGAGACTAGTTATCTGCATCCTGCGTCCACCTCAAGAAATTATTTTCATCATTTGGAATCTGAAAAGATACTTCTTAATACTTTGTAAAAACATTTAAATAACTGCCCAGTTCCTCAGATGTGTAACACTCTGAAAACAGGAATTGGGTTCAGTCCTGCACAACAGTTTTACAGTTATGAGGAAACAAAAACTTAGTCTCTCCCCCTTCCAGCCATCTGTCAACAAATTCTTTAATTATTAAAGTATTTTATTACCAACTGGTGCACAAGAGGCTTGTTTTTAAAAGAGTACTAAAATTTACATTAAAATTACAATAGCTCCAACATGTTTCGGTGTGATCGCCATCATCAGGGAGAGTATTATGTGAGCTTGCTAAAGTTACAGTGTTAAAAAAAATTGGTTAAAATACATCGTTGTAGATAATCTGGTGGTGTGGCTGCATGCAGCTGCAAGCAGCCACGCCGCCAGATTAACTACAATGATGTAGTTTAAACAGTTGTTTTAACACTGTAACTTTAGCAAGCTCACACAGTATGCTCCCTGATGATGGTGATCACACCGAAACATGTTGGAGCTATTGCAATTTTAATGTAAATTTTAGTACTCCTTTAAAAACAATTCTCTTGTGCACCAGTTGGTAATAGAACACTTTAATAATGGCAAGATGCATGGTACAAATGTTGAAGGAGGGAATGTGAAAATTCTTTAACATTTTACTTGCATTCAGACATAGCACCTTCACAATGCAAGTTGTCTCTATCCATGCCATGAAAGCATACAGAGAAAGTAGAGGTACAGTTCCACTAATTTGTAACCTCCACAGTGACCACCCCTGGAAAGAAACCGGGGACCCACAGATCAGGAGGCTGGGTGTACCCCAGAGTTGATCCTGACATTTTGGAGATGAGAAATATCTATTTCTTGGCCCTGCCAGGATTCAAACCCCAGAATGGCCAGCCTGTAGCCCAGTCACAATACCAACAACACTATCCAAGCACATTTAAAGTACTTTTCTCTATGACACATCTGACAGTGTATACAATTCAGTTAACCTACCCTGTGGTGTGAGACATGACTGCTTTCGTACAATGACAGTAAGGTAGCCCCTGTGAATAATTAAGTGCCATGTTATTAGGACATCAGAGCAAGTGGAGGCATAACTCTACACACTCTTAACCTCAACACTAGATGGAGGTTGTCAGTTTTACACCCTGGCCACATCACCTCCAGGGAAACTGAACTGCACCTGCCATTTCAAGTTTGTGAGAAGAGATCAAATGCAGGTTCCTACGCATTACAGGAAATAGCTTTTCACATAACTGTATCTCCCTTTGAAGTTGTGGGTCAGGCAATGTCTGGAGATAATACACACACCTCACAGTTTACAGAGCAGTACAGAAACTGTATCATAAGTTCTGAATGCAAGTCTTCTGTGATTTCACAAAGTCTACATCCTTCAAGACGACTGTCCTCAGTAATAAAGGTTTGGCACTTCATTTACACTGAAAACGGCCAACATCTGTTTACTTACTTATTTACCTACTCTATGGAGCAGAGTCCTTCTTGAGAAGCTAACCGGTATTCAGCTAGTCAAGAAATTCCCAGCATTTTATGGAACCTGAAGGTTCATTACCACATTCACAAGTGCCCACCACCTGTCCCTATCCTAAGCCAGCTTGAACTAGTCCATACCCCCATATCCCATTCCTGAAGATCCATCTTAATATTATCCTCCCATCTATGCCTGGGTTTCCCAAGTGGTCTCTTTCCCTCAGGTTACTCCACCAAAACCCTGAATATGCCTCTCCTTTCCCCCATATGCACAACATGACCCACCCATCTCATTTTTCTTGATTTTATCACCCAAACAATATTGGGCGAGGAGTATAGATTATTAAGTTTCTCATTTAGTTTTCTCCACCTCTCTGTTACCTCATTCTTCTTACACCCAAATATTCTCAACAAATTAGTTTCAAAAACCCTCAACCTACGTTCCTCCCTCAATGTGAGCGACCAAGTTTCACACCCATACACAACAACAGGAAAAATCATATCATTCCCTGACTTCAATCTGCTCTTAATTTATTCCTGAATAGAATTTTGATTTGTTAAGGTTGTTCCCTGACCGCCTCTGTGGTCAGAGTTTCTGGCTACAGATACAGAGGTCCCGGGTTCGATTCCCGGCGCTACCAGATTTTCTGAGTAGTAGTGGGTCTGGAACGGGGTCAACTCAGCCTCGTGAGGTCAATTGAGGAGCTACTTGAATGAAAAAAGTAGCGGCTCCAGGTCTAGAAAACAGAGA
>Ga0131853_10008455_pt1 | contig 18762 bp, 10 predicted proteins | sample TergutLab28metaG_FD_92764 | JGI IMG/M metagenome (GOLD analysis project Ga0131853, IMG submission 92764) | Labiotermes labralis P1 segment gut microbial communities from Petit-Saut dam, French Guiana - Lab288 P1 (version 2) (version 2) | ecosystem: Host-associated > Arthropoda: Insects >...
CTCAGCCTCGTGAGCCTCGTGAGGTCAATTGAGGAGCTACTTGAATGAAAAAAGTAGCGGCTCCAGGTCTAGAAAACAGAGATTAACGGCTGTGGGGACCCGTTGCGCTGACCACGTGACCCCTGTATCCGCAAAAGTTGGCACTAACTTCGCCGACCGGCGGCGGCCGCTCTGTCGGTATAGTCCGCATGCGGACTAAGGCCACGGAGTTTAGTTTTTTAGTTTTATGTATGAGAGTTCTCATAAAACCGATTGTAGTAGTTGTTGAGACGTATCGCTCTCTTCTATTACGTAAAGAATTTTATCGAACGTTTTTCTTTCGGTTTTCCGTTTGTGCACGACATTATTGGTGACAATCAATGTGAATGCTCAGCTATTGATTTAGCCTAAATCCGGCGGTCTTCCAAGATTAGCTCGTGAATTTGATCAATAATATGCGGGTTGGTCACTGTTTTGATTCGTCCAGGGCGAGGTGCATCACAGGTGGAAAACCACCACGTTTAAACAGGACCACCCAATTTTTGACGGTGGCATACGATGGTGCATGTCCCCCTAATGTTTCTATCAGAATGGCGTGAATTTCCTTCGGCGCCTTGCCTTGCAAAAAAAAAAACTTGACGACAGCTCGCGTCTCCATGTTGTTGAAATCGAGCGCGTCGCCTGACATGCTTCCTTTCAGCCTCTGTAATAAGAGAAGACTTGCAATTCGGCACATGAACAGACCCCTCTTTCCAACGAAACTATCGATACCGTCCTACGATATCGAGAAGTAGGTCGGGCTAAGGACTTACCAGCACCCCCTCGTAAGTGTGGTATGTCCGAATGCTTTTGTCATCGCTTTATTGTGTGTAATTGGGAAGGACAAAGAATCCACGAAAGTTTGTAACTGAATGGGAACCATCATTTTGTGTTCTCCGGTACTGGCTGTGACGGTTAACTGGGGAAGAAATATAAATATAAGCTCTGGTGCTCCCAGTGCTCAGGATAGGGACGGGTGGCGGGCACTTGTGAACGCGGTAATGAACCTTTGGGTTCAGTAAAATGCGGGGAATTTCTTAACTAGGTGAGAACCGGTTAGCTTCTCAATAAGGACTCTACTCCATGGAGTGAGTGAGTAAGTAAGTAAGTGTGTAAGTAAGTGAGTGAGTGAGTGAGTAAATAAGTAAGTAAGAAGTTAGTAAGTAAGTACGTAAGTTAGTAAGTAAGTAAGAAAGAAGTCCCTAGTATCGAGATGTGTCTAGTAGTAAATATAAAGCAAGTCACTTTTTATATTCCTGTATAATCAGCACGTGTAAGACAAAAGAACAATATAACGATATGTAACTAATGCTTTAAAATGCGTACAGATATAAAATAAAAAATAAAAAGTGAAGTAAAATGAATTGGTTAGAGGTTCTTTAGGGCAGTGAAGGGGTTAATTATTTTGGAAATAAGTTTGGAGATGAGAACTGTACTGTGTCTAGTTTAGTGGTGTGAGGTGAAATAGAACTGTGGGAAATGTAAATGGGTTTCGCCAAATGAGAGGGTAGTGAAGTGTAAATGAGAGGAAGTGAAGTGTCGATAAGTGTAGTGAAGCGTGGTGAAGTGTAGCGACGTGTTGCAGTGTAGTGATGGTCTTAGTATTAAGGTGTCCCAACATTATTAGAAGACATATAGACAGTATAAAGTTACTTATTATATATTCTTCAGGTACTATTTTTTATCAATTTATATATGGTTGTATTCCTGTTTAATACTGTAATTTATGCATTTTTATTGTTATGTCTATGTATACTTATTTATGTTTATGTATTTTCATTGTACCAGCTGGCACTCTTCGGCTACCCTGACTGAGGGTTTTCCGTGCTTTTTCCTCAGTCTTAAGGCATATGCCAGGGTAAAACTCGCAAAGATGGGGCACGGCCCTCACTCCTTTAAATGTTTGTATTGTTCTGTGTATTATTTGTTTTGTGTCGTTCTGTGTAGCGTTTTTGTGAAAATGTGTACTGTTCTGCTGTCACCGGGTGGCTACCCAATTACAGTCAACAAATATATCATATCATCAAAGTTCAAATACGTGGGAAAGACAACATTTGCAATCACAAAAGAAATTACTGTAAAAGGAGATGAAATTCGGGATATTCGCCTCCGACTCATTTTCTTTCCCTGTGCTGTAAAATGACGCAAAGGTGAAATGTAGAGATTTGTAATTCTGCCTTTTTCATTGTTTGGGTGTAGAACTTGGTTTAAGAGAATTGACTGAGGGAGTTTGAGAACAAGGTGCTGAAGAGAATGTTTGGGCCAGAGAGGAATGATTTAATACAAGGCTGTAGCACTTTGCATGCTGAGAATCTTCATGTTTTTATATCCTCCCTAAGTGTTGTTAGGAATAGCCTGTGAAGGCGATGAGATTGGCAGATTATGTGGCATGAATGGAACGGAAGGGAAATTCGTAGGAAATGTCAATAAGAAAACCTGAAGGAAAGAGATCACTTGGAATATCTAGTTGACTGTGTGATTGTAATATTTTTATTAAAATAGACCTGAACACACTGAAGACATAAGAATTATGATTGCAGACTGGATTCATCTGACTCAGGATAGGGAGCAGTGGCGGAGTCTTAAACTTCGGGTTCCATACATCTGGCTTTTAGGCGCGTTCGCAAAATTACCAAAAGCGACTATTAGCTTCATCATGTCTGTCTGTCGGCCTGTCGGTCCGTCTGTCCACATGCAACAACTCGGGCACACTGGACGGATTTCCATTAAATTTTATATTTGAGTATTTTCCAAAATCTTTTGAGAAAATTCAAGTTCATTAAAATCTGACATGCATAACGGGTACTTTACATGAAGACCAGTATACTTTTTTGATCATATCTCCCTCTTTTGTTCTTAGAATGAGAAATTTTCCAGACAAACGTAGAGAAAATCAATACACCCATTTTATGTTCAGTAGCTTCTCCCCCCCCCCCTCCCCCTGAAGATCGTGAAAAAAATGTAGTACCGCAGGTCAGGCCACAGGTGACAATATGGCGCATGCATTCCATGCTGGATTCCCAAGTCTACAAACACACTCAGAATATCTAGTACTTAATTTCTGTTTCCCCCACTGCAACAATGGTAGCACAAATGCGCCTCATTTTACTTTATACATACTTTGCCTGTCATGTTTCTTCTTTGTCTGAGCAACTGTTAGCATTTGAAGGCGAATGTGGCTACACTTTCAGAGTACCGCCACTGTGCAAAGTTTCTGGTCCCTTGGAGCAGGTGAACCTGAATATTGCGGGGACCTAATGAGTCACGAAGTTTTTTTTTTTTTGGAAGAAGACATCATCTTCAAGCGTTGTTATTTTTTTCGTGCGAAGAAATCTAGATAACCCAATGAGGTATTGATTGAAGCCAGGCACTTCACTGAGCCCAGTTCCTAGCGGCGTAGCAAACTTCTCTCTAGAGGAAAAGAAGCTCAAGAAAGGTCAGACGGGGAGGGCGGATAAGGAAAGCAGGAATTTCGGATTTGCTTGCACAACATACCTTAGTTGATTAAAGGCTGCATATAATTATTCATATATGTTGATTACTTAATGGCCTTGGCTTCACAATTTTTGTAAATGGCATATTTTTGAGCGAGAAAGATTTCATGAAATATTTGCTGAGGTGAAGGTTGTCTAATGACGTAACAGCTGCAGCAGTTATGTGTTTTGAATAATACGCAGAGTGATGGGGGTTGGTAAACTTGAAAGGGCCAGGAAGGAAACGGTGATGGGGTATTTAAAGGTGCTGTATGGAGGCTGAGAGAAGTTACGAACAACCTCAGAGAGAATAATTGGTGCTCTGTCCTGTATTCGCAGCGGGTGCCTCGAAAATGCCAGAGGGGAAATATTGGCGCATTGATCACCGTGCTTGGCGGGTTTTTTTTGGGCGCATTCGTAAAACTGCGGAAAGCCACTTTTAGCTCTGTCATGTCTGTCTCTCCGTCCGTCCGTCTGTCGGAATGGAACAATTCTGCTCCCACTGGACACTTTTTCATGAAGTTTCATATTTGATTATTTTTCATAAATCTGTCGAAAAAACTGAAGTTTCATTAAAATATGAGAAGAATAACGGGTACTTTACAGGAAGACCAACATACATTTTTGATCATATCTCGCTCATTTCTTCTTAGAATGAGAAATGTTTCAGAGAGACTTGTAGAGAATATAAAAACACGCGCTTAATGTTCAGTAGCTTCTTCTTCGAAAATTGTGCCGCTTATAAGAGAATGTGGGAAAATATTGTACAGCCGGACATGACACATATGGCGGTATATCGCATGCGCATTGCATGATATATACCTAAGGCCACAAACACACACTAAGAATATGTTATGCTTAATGCTTTTCCACTGCAACAGTGGTTACATGAACGCGACTCAGTGTTATGTTAGGCTACATTGCCTGTCTTGTTATTATTGTTGTTGTTGTTGTTATTCTCCACCCTAAATTTGTTTGCGACACTCCATCACTAGCTTATTTCAAATTTGCTTTTGTTCGAACAATACACATTTCTTTCTTCCTAATAAAACCAATCTGTAGACGTGTCTTACGAGTGTCTCGTGTTTGATATTTTAACCTTTAGACGCCTAATGTCAACTATAGTGGTCGTACCGCACCGCTAACCTCTAAAGTTGCATTTTATATATTTATTCAACAAATATAAGTACTGAATATTTTAAACAAGGTATATACTCTCCGTTTTTTTTCTCTTCAAAATGCAATTTGTTTCATAAGTCTAACGTATTTGGTTCCTGTATTATTCACATTTTATATACAGGGTGTGCTAAAATTAAAAAAATAATTCCGGCGCCAAAAGGTTAAGAGACGCATCTTCGTGTTCAGCTGTATAGTATTAGTCGTGCTTGTTTTGCGGAAGGTCTTGAACTTTTGGCCCTTCGGCCGCTCGTCTTTACTGACTTTTATGGCTTTTCGCAATGTATACAGCCGACGCCTGTATCAGGACCTAAAATATTAGCACCACGTTTTCTTTGCATATTTTTTCCGATCTGTTATTCTCTCTAATCACCCATAATAAGAAGCCGTTTTAATGTGAGTTGCTGACGGCGTCCTTAAATATACCGTGACAAAGCAATGCTTACAGGCGCATTTTTCACTCAAAACGGACTTAACAACATACGAAGTGGGATGCAATAGGCTGCATGTTTCGGCCTATTAAGCCATTATGAGGCCTTTATTAAGAACGTAAGTAAGACAGTGGACACAGAACGTATTAAAATGTTAAGTGCCTTTCTAATGTTCTTAATAACTGCCTGATAATGGCTCAATAAACCGAAATATGTAGCCTGTTTTATTCAACTTTTATGTTGTTTATGACGGCTCATAGTAAAAAAATGTACCATTGATTGAACAACACAACGGTCACTTTACATCTCAAAAGAATATCACTTAGTGCAAAGTTTTGCTATTACAGTCGAACCCGGCTATAACGACATCGGTCTGTACAACACCTCGCTTATAGCATCAGATATTCTGTGGTACCAATTAATTCCTCACTGTTAACCAAAACATTATACTCCTCAGTTATAAGGACACGAAACAGCCAGTCCCTTTTCATGAGGTTATAACCGACTTCGACTGTATTTTCATATAAACTGTGTGTTTTGTCATGTGGTGTCCGTGGCAGTGGGCCTGTATGTTAATATCGTACACTGAAGTACTCTTCACATCTGGGGGAGGTCCTACCTGCAGATCTCGGCCCAATTTTCGGCTAACCTAACTAAGGGTTTTCGTGGTTTTCTCAGTAATTCTTGGACAAGACATTTACAGATTGTTTCAGTATGCCGCGTCCATTTCCGCTATCCTGCATTAAAACCCAGGATTCACACATCAACCACAGTTTAACGCTCTATTCCGAGGAAAACGAACACAGCCCCAATTGCTCATCCATGCAGTCGAGGTGTTTTATTTATCGGGCCATTTGTCATTTTATTTCGGTGAGTTTTGAAGCCTATGAGCAGGAGGATTTTTATATGGGTATAGAATTTAATAATAAATATTTTATTCCAAGGTATTACTACGGAATAAATGCAACATATTAAATACATCTGAAACCAGATATGCCGTTTGGTCTTGAAGCGTTAAAGTTATCACTCTCTATGTCGTGAAGGCTTATAGCAGGAGGAGCGGTATAGCTCCACCAATTCTTAAGCTGGACACTAGATGGAGGTTATTGGTCAAATTGGTGCCTCTGCCGTCTAAGGCTCAGTGACTGAACCACACGCAGCTGTCAAATATTTGGCTGGGTGGGGTCCCAGTGTCGGAATACACGTCTAGGAAAAGAGAAACATTTATTGCCTTTCCTAAGAATCGAACCCTGATCCTTCAACCTGTAGCCTAAAATAAATTTAAATTTGTAGAGTACTGGTTATTTCTAACACTTTGCGAAGTGAAAAATGGCTTTAATGCGGAGAGAAGAGACGACATATATCCTTCAGAAATGGAGTTATCAAGAACTGTCAGAGACGTGCTTTTTCATGTATGACGAATAATGATGAACTTAACATAACGTAACATAACATAAGGTAGTGCATAGAGCTGTGGATGGGCATTCTGGACAGAATGAGAGATAAATGTTTTTCAGAATGCATTCTTTAACTACCAGATTTGGAGAAGAAGTGATAGTGACTGATCAGGTAAATATTGTACTGAAACCACAGGCTTTCATTGTACAATTGAAAGACAGTAGAGGATTAAATTAGTTCCAAATCCAATATTTTTCAATTTAAACATACATCACATTATCCTATTTAAAAATAAACTAAACTGTGTTTGTTTTTCGTTTGTTATTTTGTATTACAAACAGCAGATGAATTTGTGTTGAGTATACAGTGAAACAACCTTTTATTTCGGTCACAGTGTTATGGTAGATGTAACGTGTTACGGTACTACATCAGTATTGCATGCGGCTGTACAATTCTTTTTCTGTTACCGAGTACGGACTTTCAATTATGGGAAGCATGTCGCAACGTGCGAGGTTGGAATGACATATGGTGTGCTGGTATATCCACCGTTCCTTCTTGGTTAGCACTGTGACTGTATAGAACTGTCATCGCAATTTTGACGAATGGCGACACAGTATAGGAAGCTACACAGTTGCCCGTAATCATGTGCACCAGTTTGTTCAATTAACTAATTTTAGGTTACAGAATTTCGGAAAAGGAATACTTTTCATGGCGCCCTTGCACGAATTTTGTGCTTCAGTTTCGGTCCAAAGCATATTTGAACCCTTACAGTGCCATTTCTTTCCAGGTGTTTCTGCACTAACTTCTCTCTGCTGTTTGAAGGTCGCATTTGCGTATTTGTAAGGCTATAGATGCAATATAATTGAGAGTCTTCTTTGTTTCGTTTTCTCATGTTCTTCTTTTCCCTTCTCTTCTTTCACGCCTTCCTCTTCTGTTCTCATAACGCTTCCACATAACTAGTTTTAGCACGAGTGTTTCTGAATGACCTTCCACGTTAATGAGGGTGTTAGGAGCTCTTCTGTTTGCGTTTGTAGGAAAAATGGAAGGGGCGAGACTACGTAGAAAACAGAGTTTGAAGGGACAATGATGTTAAGTCGGATCTTAAGAAATAGAATTTATGTGGCCTAGAATTATCTGACTCGGAATGTGGTTTTGTCGTTGGCTGCTGCGAACATGTCAATGAAACCTCGGGTTCCAAAAAAAGATTTATTGTCTACTGAAGTGGGGTATAGATCTTCACGAATGATCCTGCTCCACACTGTTGGTCCTGAAAGGGTAACATTACACATGAGGTGACTAGGTATTGTACTATGTAATTAGTTTATGCCAGACAATTGTGTTTGTCAGTTTGTTGGTCTATCGCCCGTGTCTTTTGCAGTCATATGACAGGTACAATACCAGTAACTCGTCGTGAAACTTTCTATTCCGTGCATTTTCGTACAGCAATTATGTCTTCAATTTTCCAACTAAATGCATGTATACAATTGAATATTTGTATTGTTTACTAAATGTTTTCTGTACAGCTGTACCTCCACACCCACTGAAAATTGGACACATGTTTTTATGAACTTATTTACTCGGAATAATCCACATTACCACCTTCTAAAATATTTACTATTCCTCCCAAAACACCCTGTATATATATATATATATGTATATACATGCATATATATATATATGTATATACATGCTCTATATCTCAACCATTATAGCAACCTCAAGATAAGCAGATGGTTTTGAGAAGTGATAAGAATGCTCCCTGAGGATGACACAGTAAGCGCCGAAACTAGACAACAATGAAATATTTATCTCAGTATTTAACCAACTCGATGCACAAAATTTGTTTCACAATAAGTTTTATTTCATGCCTCTGCATGTTTCGAGTACATGTGCTCGAAACATGCAGAGGCATGAAATAAAACTTATTGTGAAACAAATTTTGTGCATCGAGTTGGTTAAATACTGAGATAAATATACTGAGATGCACGGTCAGCAAAACGTAAAAAAAAAAACAATAACAATATTCACTTGTGTATGTGCATTGAGTTGGAAAATTGAAGAGATAATGGTTATCAGTAATTCGGTGTAGGAACACCAGATGGAAGCATAAACATTTAACTTATTCTTTGGTTGGCATTATTGTTTGACAGTTAATGGAAAAACATTACTCCCAGAACACATCAGCAGGCCTGTTGCTGTCTGCTTATGTGCCTCTACATTGCTTGAAGATGTCCGTATTCAGTTTTCAAACATCTAGTGTGCTGTGAGAGGGTACAATGGCAACAAATTCAGACCAAATAGCAGTCTATACAAGAGCAGTGTCTCTGTGGTCGAAAGGGTTGCCTTCAGGCTATTGTTATCATACTTATTCTATGAAGCTGTCTTCCCAGAACTCTTCCAGTTCACTTCGTGAAAATGTAACATCAAAGTGTCCCTTAAGGGCTATAATGTATAAGGGTGGATCGATGGAAATATCTGTGGAAACCGTGACTGCAGATGGGATTTATCAAAATATCCCATTGAATCTTCAACGGGTATATCACTATGAAGCAGTAAATACTCTCGTTCTCTGGACACCCTTGATATATTTCAGGGGTGGGGGCAGGGGGTGTGAGTTATGACAGGACTTGCATTACTGAAATTGCTATTGTGGATGATAGTCGACTGTGATAGCCTGTTACTCCGAAGGCACATTCACACGAGGGGGAAGTATACGCCACAGGGGTATGGGTTTAGTTATCAATCAACGGCATCCCCTCGGGGTCAGTGGAATTTGTCACCACCGCGCTGTTTTCCTCCCATATTATAACAGTTCTCTTTGTATGGCGTTCTACTGTTTTGCTGCGAGGTGAAGGGAATTCAGACCCATCATGTTAACATTGACAAGGCTGCTGTAAAAATGGTCCGCAAGTTGAAAGTTATGTCCATCGGTAATGAATCGAGTTCTGTGTTTGTTTAACATACATGACACCTGTGATGGAAAGCAAACAGTTTATATTGATATCTTAAGTTTCTTCTTTATTCTGAACGTGCTCCACTTTTTAGGCGCTGTCACATGAATCGCGAAAAGAGCCTATTAGCGCCGTCATGCCTGTCCTGTCTGTCTGTCTGTCTCCGAATGCTTCAGCGCGGCTTCTGCGAGAGACGGATGTTTGTAAAGTTAGATATTGGGGATTTAAATCGAATTACCTTCAGAAACTCCAGATCTGATTAAATTCGGGGAAAAAATGACGGGCTGTATACATGAGGACCTAAGTGCGTTTATATTGTTGACAGCAGTATGCAGTATACTGTAACTCGACAACAGTCTAAACTGGAACCCACTGTTACATTTCCGTGGCAACATTGAACAATTTATATTGTTGACAGCTACATTCAGGCCAACAACAGTACAAAGGGAACGTATTGTTGCGTTTCCATAGTAACAGTGGTTAACGCAAACGCCCACAAATTACGTTATACGTAAATTGTCTGTCCTTTTGTTTTATTAATTACATTTTTGTTTTAAATTTTTTGGCTTATTCACAAAAAAAGTGTTACTGAGATTTGTAGATTCTTTCCATTGTTGGTTAAAGCCGCAGTCTAGTAACGGATAAATACTTCGCGTCAACCTCATGTGTTCTGCGCATTTCTCGAGATTAACTCTCACTTCCTCGTTTATGTATAGGAGCTGCTAATGTTTCAAGTGTAATGCGGAAGTAGACGAAAGACAGATTTTATGAAGAATATACGTCACATATGGGCGGGGCATGTAGCACGTATGGGTGAGAAGAGAGGTGCTTACAGGGTTTTGGTGAGGAAACTTGGGGAAAGTGCCATTTGGAAGACCCAGACGTAGATGGGAGGATATTATTAAGATGGATCTTAAGGAATTGAGAAGGGGAGCAAGGAGTGGATTGATCTGGCTCAGGATAGGGACAAGCGGCGGGCTCTTGTAAAGGCGGTAATGAATCTTCGGGTTCCCTAAAATGCGGGGAATTTCTTGACTAGCTGAGAACCGGTTAGCTTTTCAAGAAGGACTCTGCGCCATGGAGTTTTAAGTAAGTAAGCAAGTAAGTAAGTATACTTCACATAAGCCATGCCGTGTTCGAAATACATCAAGTGCGCAAACGCTCTAGCATTTGTATGCGTAAATTGGAATCGATTTTCTTCTACAACGAAACGTGTCACTTTGGGTGAGATTGAGTTGTCACATGTATTGCAATGTCTGAAGGCAGATCTACCGCGTGAAAGGGCAACGGCACATGTAACTCCATTATTTGGTTACTTAACAATTACTGCTTAATATCGATTACTAATAACACGTGTCAACACACACTTCTTCTCCTTCAACTGAAGCAGCATTGTATATGATCCGTAAGCCTGCCTTTGGCCTAGGTAGCTCAGTTGGTAGCTGTAGCGACTCGCTACGGGCAAGACGGTCCGGGGATCGAATCCAGATGGAGGCGAGGCTTTTCGCACTCTTCAATACTAGCCCTGAGGCCGACCCAACCTCCTGTACAGTGGGTACCGGGTCTTTGCCGGGGTTAAAGCGGCTGGAACGTGGCGTTGACCAACCACCCCCATCTAGTGCCGAGGTTAGAGAAAGAGTAGAGGTATAACTCCCATCTGTGCCTTCGTGTCCCATGCTAGGATGAACTTTACTTTTACCTTTTCACCATTCAAATTAGAACCAAATATCCTATTGAAATAAATTATTCTACACAATCAGCGTATTACAAAAAAAAAAGGTGCCCGTAAATCGCAAAAGATGCATGACAAGTTACGCATTACATTCCCGAAAGTAATGACTGTTTTGAAGAGGGCGATCTTAATTGTCCTTTCACTGCAGGATAAGACGAATGAAAATCTGTTTGGATTAACAGATCTTGTGACAGATTTAACTCAGACTTGGATTATAAGATGCTTGTTTAGTCTAATTTGTATCTGCGTGTGTCCGTGTGGACAGTAGCCTAGTTTGTGGTTAGTCAGTCCGTGTGTGACGACGAGACATATCTGTACGTAGGAGAAGTCACCTGTAGAACTTGAGTGTACCGTCTTCTGTTCGCAGAGTACAGCCAGAAAGATGCAACGTTTCACAATTTATTTATTTCTGTAAGACGCTCTACATGTTTCAGATAGTTTTTCCGTCCATCATCAGGAGCTCAAAACTGCACATACAGGGTCAGACCGTTACTGCTACCTGCTGCTAGCCTGGCCAGGCTAGCAGCAGGTAGCAGTAACGGTCTGACAAATACCTGACGCTGTATGTGCAGTTTTGAGCTCCTGATGATGGACGGAAACACCGTCTGAAACATGTACAGCGTCTTACAGAAATAAATAAATTGTGAAACGTTGCATTTTGTTGGTTGTACTCTGCGAATATATTAGCGACGCACGGACCTATCAATGTTAAATGTACCGCCTTCTGTTTGATTTAATTTGGGCACTGTGTATTATGTCACGTGAACACATAATAAACAAATCGTATCAAAGTTAATGCTTGAATTATTGACATTGACATCCAGAATCATATATCGGTAGCATAAAAACACATTGTTGCAGTTTAGAAACACTGAAAGTGAATGAATTTTCTCAAAATTGTGTTGCTTGGCATGTGTTGTTTGGAAAAACCGATTTATATCATGATTTGTCATTGAGATATTTGATCATCTGGGGTTTCGCGGAACATAGTTTGTTACAACTATCAGTCAAAGCTGCATGAAATCGCCGAAGATCAAAGATCTCATTTACAGCGCGCGTGAAATCACACAACCTTCTCTGCCATTCTCTCTGTTGCCTCTTTTCTTTTACCTGTCCACAGTTTATGTTTAATCTCGCCCTCCTCTTTGTCAAAGTCTTTCTTTTTGCCTGTCTTCTCTTATTTTATATGGTAACTTGATAATGTGGTAAGAGACTAGTAAATTTCTCTGGTATCTTAAAGGTCATCATGACTGAGGTCTTTTGTTACTGTGAAAGAGGCGAGTATCGTCTCCTTGCAAATTCATGTCTTTCGACTACTTATGATCACCTTAGAACTTTCATTCAGTGCTGTATAATTTGAACAGCTCAGGCAGCGGTTACATTAGTCTATTTACGCATTAGCGTCATATAGTCACATACACACAAAACACTTATTTTGCGCCCTAGTTCTGTACCTGAAAATTTGTAAATAAAAAATGATATTCCCATAATAAGTGATGGAAGAGGTAGGGGGTTAGCGAAATGGAGCGCAAATGTTTTAAATGAATTTTCAATCCACTGCATAGAGCTAACATCCTTAATTTTTGCATTGTATGTCTAAATAATATATTGAATCATACGTAATTAACTCAAAATTATTTTAATGCACATTGTTACTTTACTACATATTATTTTAATTACAATATTTTAAATATGTAGTGCGAGATCTCGCAACTGACAACCATACTGTCAATTGAAGAATAAGAGACCAGCTTGATGTCACTAGTTATTATGTTTTATTTCACTTCTTCTATGCTCAACATGTTTCGGACATCAATACATCCATCGTCAGGAGCCTGCGACTTTTCTATTGAATCACCACATTGGTCGTGTGTTCTTGTTTCGATGTGTGTTGGAGTTTCGGTATGGCTGGGTTGGGGTGGTATCCGTGTAGCAGGCTGAAGCCTGCAACATGGATACCACCCCTACCCAGCCACACAACTATCACAATGATGCACGGTCCAATATACATAAGAAATACTGTAAATTGTATATATTACCCTCTTAAGTAAATAATGCTTCAGCCTGATGGTGGCTCAAATAAAGAAAACCGTAACATGTAGCTGGGAATAATAATGTAAAATATACCATAACAATTAATTGAGTTGTGTTAGATCACATATTTCGCAATTTATATACCTATATTACTGTGTTAAACGAAAATGAGAGGGCGTAAATTAGAAAGTGGTGTATATCGGCAAGGGGCGTTAAAACAAAAGAGCGTAAACAGATGAGGCTCAAACAAGGGCGACATGTCTAGACATGTTCTTTTACACGCGTCAGTTTCTATGTGAGTTGAGTTGCAAACGCGGGACGGGTTTTCTATGTTTCCTTGTCCTTATCTATTACCTTCTTTATTCTATGAAGGTTTGTGTCGTCGTATGCTTTGTTTTTATTCTTTATTACTTTATTTGTATATCTTTTATTCTCTTCAGACTGCTCTTCCTTCTGGTAGAATTAAAATAAGAAGATACTTCAGCCATGCAGAGACTGAAACATTACATGCAGCAAAAGTTTATTGCTTATATCTTTTACAGACTGCAGAGAGTGGTAGCTTTGGTATATGTGGAAGAGAGGCTGTCCACGCCCACCTACTGACGTATATCTTACTTCCGCTTGTCACGGTATCGTATTGAGACGGGACGGAGTGATTGAACTCGCGGAAGTGGTCAACATTATTCTTGCTCGCTGCCACTGAAGCTGCTTTTTCTCGTCCCTTCCATATCCTCCCCAAACCCCCTAACTCTTTTATGGTTCAGGATTCCCAGCAGACGCATTTTGATAGCCTCCATCGTATCAGAATCACCAAACTTCCAGGTCAATATCATTCGCAACCCCAAAAATAAAGAAGTCAATTCTTGCGAATAGTATTAATTATTGCGTAGAATATTTGCAGTGTAATGCAAGTAAAATAATGTGTATTTTTATTTATAATATATGGATTTAATTGATTCGTTGCTGATTCAGGGGCACAATTACGGAAATTTCATGCTGTAATCAGGTGTGTAACAACCCTACTTCGTATTCCAGAGGTTCCGGTTTCAAATCTTGAATCGATGATTGAGAATCCTGGTGGTTTTCCGGGCAAGTGCCGGAATATGACCTTAAATGAGGGTACGGTCGCCCTACTTCACATTCTCTCTAATTCATTATCCATGAAATACCTTATGATTAGACAGTAAATAATTTCATTTACCGAGAGCGTCATTAAATCTATCAATAATAAATAAATAAATGCAACTCAGGCATTAAAACACTTCGAATTATAATAGAGGGCAGTGGCGAATAGAGGATAAATAGGAATTTAAAAAAAGTTACTGGGCTGTCCCATTAGTATTAACAGAGAGAGGAAGAAGAACACGATGAATGTTAGAAGAGTCAGTAATGGAGACAAAACTCGATGCCACTGTTCCGTACTACCCATTTAAATATTGTCCTCACATGTACACGATCTGACATATGGTATCTTTTGGTAGGGTTTTCCAACTGAAATTCCTGAATTTTAATGTGACACATGCGTAGGACATGACCCGGCAAATTTAATTTCGTTGTGATCCTCGTACCAACATTTGTTGACCAGTACAATTTATGAAAACCCTTGTTATAAAATTCTCTCCATGCGGTTTCTTCTTCCTCTTTCTTCGGTCCAAATGATTTCCTAAGCATGCAGTTTCAAACAGACTCAGTTGTGTCTTCCTTTCTCTTGAGAGACCAAATTCTTCATCTCTGAAGTACGTCGGGTAAGAATTTTGTTAAGTTATACCAGTTGCAGGGTTTTGCTGTTTATATTCTGAAAATAGTTGCCTTCTGCAAATTTTGGAGAGATCTGTAGCAAACTGTTCCATATAGGTTAACAACAAATGTAAATACAGTCAACGAATTGGAAAATATCTTGTCCTAATATAAACCGTCCTGAGAGGGAAATTTCCGTTCATATATTTTGAAGGGTTTTCTACACGGATGAACTGATTCCAAACTTTATTAACTGATAAAACTTTCTACTTGTTTCCTCATGTATAACTGTGCCGCTAGAAATGTGTTACGTTTTTTTCCATATTTGTTCTTTAATTTGAAGCACTTAAAAGGTCTATTTCATACTGCCGTATGTCGCGGACATTTGATTGGTTTTATGTGTGTGCTTGGACATGTGTGAACATCAGGACGGTAATGGAATTTCGACAAGTAATGTAAGAACAAATTTCATTAATGATGGTTATAACGTAATGCCACGCTGGAAGCGCTTGGCATTTTAACTAGAGAGGCAAGGTTCAGGTTCGTAAATTACATGTTTCATTGATGTTATGTCTGTGAACAGTTTATCCCTCCGAGGATGGACGGAGAAGTAATTTCTGGAATGTCTGTTTTTTTTAGTTAAAGTGGTACGACTTATGGCCCGTTAATAATTTGCGATATTTGTGGTAAGAATAATTTAATAAATATCTGTTATTTTTGTTGTTCTGAATCAAAATCGAGGCATAAAGAAGTTTCAAAGTGTGTTTGCTGCCACATTGAATGTTGAAACTAACCATAAAAATAAAATGTATTTCCACTGTAAAATAAAACATATTTTAACTGTATGTACTTTACAGTGGGTATTCATGTAAATTTCTACAATCGCGTCACAACCATACTCAGCGGTATTAAACGCCTTGAAGTTACACTTGCAATTTTGTACACGGATTTAAAACATTGTAATAATTCTCTTCAAAATTTTTCCGTCAATATTTTCCTAAAAAAATTAAAGCAAGAAGTATCTCAAGAATGACGAAAATTCTATAATGGTAATGATATGCTTAATTAGGAAGCTGTATACACTCAAGTTGCATACATTGTGTTAACTAATTCTGAAAACTTTTCTTTAGAGTTTCATGTAGAAATGAAGCCCAATTTGACAGATCTCTATCAAGAAATATCAGGAGATATCATAACAGATGTAGCCACACACACACAATATATGTATATTCAGCGTGGCTCAGAAGAAACTTTAAACGGCCTTTCGTTAAACTTACCGGTGTCAAATGACTTTTGCTGCAGCCGATGTATGTGGAGCTGCTAGCTTGACATTCCGACATCTGTGTTCCCTGGAAAAAAGAAAAGCTCCTTTGTGCGTTTGACTGACCGAATGGTAGGACTAAGTGCTGATCTGATTGTGTTGTCTAAATATATCTAAATATATCCATACCCCACGTAAACTACAATTCTAGTTGTGCGGGCGATGTACTGTGGCTGAGTCACTTCTGCTGTCTGTATTTTAACGATTACTTTTCAAGAACAGATGCTTACAAGACTATTGAAAATTGTAATTGTTTTTTTAATTTGCTATATTTAAATCATATTCCTGGAGCTTTGAAAGACACGTTTTACTGACGTAAATTCATGACAGATTTTTATTACGCAAATTACACGTTTATATCGCTGTTAATTTATAATAACTATGAAGATAGACTGTTGTCCTGCTAACAAAGATTGATGAATGTAATATTATTCGGATTTGCAAAACCAAACGTTTTGTTATGCATGTCCTCTTTTAATTTTTTAAACTATTTTATGAATGTTCGCCATTTGACAGGTTTGACAGTTGATATATTATTCATATAGAACCTACGTAATTCCGTATGCCAGAACGATTCACGTCCTGTTGAAAATATTTTTGTCGCTTCGCACTATTCATTGGTCGGACATTCAATCTTATTCTATTCGTGGTCACAGAGATTGCCCAATTTTTGCCGCTTAGCGTACTGTGTCTAAACTTTTAATCTGTAATGTTTACATATAAAAAACGTACGATCTCTCAATATGAAAACTAAATACTCGTACATTACAAAGCTCTGCCCTTCGGTCCGCTAACTTATTGCTTTGCATTATTTTTGAGAATCCGTGTTCTGTGTTGTATGATTTATGATGGATAATCTCATTGTAATCCCCACGTGGGATCCAATCATAATCCTGCATGTTCATGTTGTGATAATTTGCAGGGCTGGGAGAGTCATTATTGATTCTGTTGTATATGTTGGTCATAGAGTAACTAACTTTACCGTGTTGATATGCAAGCGTCAGAAACACATTGCAGTATTTACTGTGCCAGCACGGGAGTTCAGGTTTAGGTTCTGGCGGTTAAGTGATCAAGTGACAACATGGTTATACGTAACAAACCTGTGAAACAATTACGAAAACAACGTAACAAGAAGGAATAAGTGGAAAGAAAGCTAACTGAAGAGGTCAATTAAAGAAAGGGACAGGAAATTTACGTAGGAGGAAACAAGAAGTGGAAGTTAAGAACGAGGAAGGTACTGAAGAGAAAGAATAAATTTTAGTAAAGAGAATGGACAGACGAAGGGGAAACAATACGAAAATTTAAAATAAAATAATAAGAACGGGATGAAAGAGAAGAAATAAACAGAAGAAAAGTAGGTAGATGAATAAATAAGGAAATAAATTTACTTTTTTTTTCGAGGATGTATTCTCATTCAACATTTTAAATACCTTAAAGTAAGAGACACTAATGCCGCATTTACAGGTTCGCGCGTCCACCATGTTGATATTACGGACTGTAGCAGATTAAAGAGTACCGTGCTGTGGTGGCCACGAATAGTGGGACATTCGTGCCAAGTGTCCAATAGAGTAATGGAAAAGCTCAAAGTCTTTACAGAAGGTACATATAACATAATATGTACGTACATAGGCCTAATACTCGTACGTAGATACATACATACATACGTACGTAGTACACACGTGCGTACATAAATATTATAACCGGCCAAATCTCGTAATCGGGGAGAATGAACTCCACTTAGGGAATATCCCTGTGGCGGTCACGGAACACATAAGTGTAGGTCTGCCTACAAGATTAAAAGAATTAATTGTGTCACAGTCACTGCATGTTTATTGCTACTGTTTATTTCATTCGTGCGAGCTTATCCACCAATACAAAATCAGTTGTATCCGGCACTATAGATTTTATCTGTGCAGCATCTTTATTGGCACCCCAGTCTGTCTTGTCACTCGCGTTTACGAAGGTCTGCCAATAATTGTCTCCCTGAACCCAGCTTGGTCAAGCTGCACGACCACTTCCCTTGTCAAACCATAAACAGATACGCTCAATTGAAGTTTGGCCCAAAGCTTTAGTGGATGTTGTTGAATACAGTGGGTCGGAGAGGCGATACGATCACAACCCCTAGCTAGCGATAGGCCGAATCCCTTTGCGTGACAAATACTGTCAAACTTAACAACAACAACAACAACAACAACAACCTTGAAGTCCGTACCCTTCCCATTGTGCCAATATGTCGTATACAGCTAGTATTCTTTTCGATCGAAGTCCCAAGTTTATAATTAACTCTTCGAAATGTAAATTTGCCTGTCTGTTCACCGAGCATATCTCTCATCGGGTCTCGAACCAATGATCATCGGTAAAATTACGAAAATACATACATACATATACACATACGTACATATACGTCCATAAATACGTACGTATGCTCATACATACGTACACACAAATACACACTCACACACACACACACACACACACACACACACACACA
>Ga0131853_10008456_pt1 | contig 18761 bp, 6 predicted proteins | sample TergutLab28metaG_FD_92764 | JGI IMG/M metagenome (GOLD analysis project Ga0131853, IMG submission 92764) | Labiotermes labralis P1 segment gut microbial communities from Petit-Saut dam, French Guiana - Lab288 P1 (version 2) (version 2) | ecosystem: Host-associated > Arthropoda: Insects >...
AAACCCCCCCCCCCCCCCAAGACAGCAATGTACGTATCGACCGCAGGTGCACTGTCAAACTGTGTCTATATATTGACGTTCAATTAAGGAAGACAAGTATTGACAAAACGGGCGGATAATTCAACATGGACTTTCACAAAAACGAAGATGTCCCGTAAGACAAAAATAGACTTCTTGGGAAAGGAAAACATGACAATACATCCGCGGTGCATTGCGACATGAAATACTCGATTTTTAAGTTCAGTCATCCATTATACTTGATAGAGTGTCGCGCAAGCAACAATTATAACAAACTGTCGCTGAGGTTGGAACACTCGATCTTACCATTTTTTTCACGATATCTTGATACGTCATCACCTATACATGATACAGCGTCACGCAACAAATATCACGACCTATGTTTGATACAGCGTCACACTGCTCTGGCTGAGGTTCCTTCTCTCAAAATTCTTTTTCGCAGCCTTGCCACGGAATCACCTATACTTGATACAGCGTCACACAACAAATATCACGACCTATACTTGATACAGCGTCACTCGTTTTCGCAGCCTTGCCACGGCATCACCTATACTTGATACAGCGTCACACAAAAACTATTATAACAAGCTCTAGCTGGGGTTCAAACACCCGCTCCGACCTACTTTTTTTTTAACGCCATCTTGCCACGTCATCTCTTATACTTGGTACAGCGTCACATAAATAACAACAAGCTCTCGCTCTGAGGTTCGAACATCCGCGCTCTGACAGCAACACCATCTACATCCTCACACAACTATACGCTCTAACTTAGCTTACAACAAGCCGTCTTGAATGACGTCATTATTCTGGGCTATGGCCGCCCAATCCACCTGGCAGTGCATCGCGGTTGAAGACCCCAATCACAATAACAGTAGGCAAGATAAAAAACGTGCTGTATAATTTCCTTCGAGTACGAAGCAGCCATTGCAAACTGATCGTGGACCACTATGCTCGCCGTATTAGGACACGTACGTGTATGGTGAATGTAAAACCTACAATGGGTCAAGTGAAGGACATTGTCTGCAAACATAGATGCCATACATGTATGGCCACGTCGGACAAAGCTCAAGATTTAATTGCTGTTGACCGAAAGCTCTGGGTTATACGCAATGATGGCCAACATTCAAAAATAAGTTACAAAAACATGACTTACTGATAATGTTTCGTCGAAAAATTTTACGGAATTTTCGTAAGGAAATTGTTTCCTAAGCGGGAGGTACAGCCCAAATCCATAATACCTGTAAAATGTGAAGATGGTGTAAACGAAATTTCTAAGTACGTTTTCTAAGGCATGATATTTCGAAACTCCAAGACGTGGGTATTTACTCAGGTGACGGAAAACACAGCTGTCACTGAAATCTGACAACTCGATTTAGATTCCGTCCACTCTTATCTTCCTTAGTTCAGCAATGATATTCATATAGATCAAGAAAAGCCCACAGGCTCAGGTGTTGTCGCAATACTGAAGTGCAGAACTGTGCATTTTTGTAAATGCAATTATTACTGTTACAAGTTTCAAAAGCCAAACCTCATAAAATTATTTTAATAACAAATTCTAATTTAAGTAGTTAAAACTATCCATATCAACCTACACGTTTTAGTCACAATTCTGCCCATCTTCAGGGGTGTATATATTAACAAAAGGCGTTAAAAATTTTGCATTGAAAATAAAACTTATTGGAATATATTAAAAATTTTATCTCTGTTTCCCGTCATATGTTCAGAAGTAAATGATAAGTTCAATCAATTTTTCATAGCAAGACTTCATATATTATTGTTACTGTCTACAAATATAGCTTCTAATTTTTATTAACTACAATTTTATTTTATCTTCTTTATGTTCTATATTGCAAGTATTGTGTTCTTATATATTTTACTGTTTCCTTCCTAATAATTCTCCTGCACTTTCCATCATGATGGTGCATGTGTGGGAAATGTCTTTTAGGGATTCCATTTGGGTATATGAAATCTGGGCCAAGTCGAATACAATAATTTTTTTCTTCATATTTTTGCTTATCAATTGGTTGGCTGAATTTTACATATATACATATATACATGTAGTTCTAAATTTACTAATATAGGTGTTAATACGGTGAAATACTTAGAATAAGTAACAAAGAAGGCTAATGCAATAAAATTTCAAGTTATCAACCAAGAATTTATAAATATATTTCAATTATATGAACATTTTATTGATAAGTTCCAATATTGTCACATTCAGATGGCTTCATGGAGTTAAAGCAGGCTTTTGTCGAAACTGTCTTCATAAGCCTTAGTATGAAGAATGACGCACCAAAGTCAATGTGGTGCCAGCATATAACCGGGCATAAGGAATTTAGGGAAATTGGAAAGTTACTCGAATAGGATATAAAATTTTGCCATTTTTGTAACACGTGTTTAGGAAGGCCACCCCAGCCTAAATTCAATAAACTAGAGAAAAGGGGGATATTTTGGTATTGATATCCATAAAACAGGAATTCGTGAATTTACAAGCGGTTTGATTCATATATGTTACAACAAGCATAGAAACCTCAGTTTTGTGACCTTGAGCGTTAGGAGGCTAGAGGAGTTTTACTGAGCCGTATCAGAGATTTTAATGCACGGATTGTGGAGCAAATCCAAAATTTAGTTCTGAAATTTTACGTTTCGGTCCATGACATTTCAAGGAATTGTATATAAGCGAACAAAAATTTGTAGCGGGAGCGAATTGAGGTGCAGAGGGATAAATAAGTTACACTAATAGCGGAAAAATTACTGGGTTTTGGAATTCCGCCAGAGTTGACGCGTTTCATTTTCGTTAATTTTGGATTAATAACTCACAAATTACTAAACAAGAAGTATGAAGTTCGGAAAACAATATTTTTATTGATTAAAGTGCACTGTTGTTGAAACTAAATACAGTGACGCCGACAAAGTACCCGTGGACCGTTCAAAAATTTGTATTATTTAATAATAACCATAATATAAGATAATTTTATGATATGTTTCGTCCTGAAAGGGCAGTGCGCTACTTCTTAATCAAACATCCCACAAAAATCCCTTGGACACATCACACCAAATACTCCCTGAGAAAAGTCTCATGCTGTAACACAAATCTTCTAGTCACCTTAACCAACGTGCATATCCATACTTCGAAACCTTGCCCGGCGCCCAACCAGGATCGGAGGAGTTTCAGCCAGACCACCGGGGCACGTATTGTTGTGGTAAGTTTAGGGCTGATGTGACTAGAGACTCGTCAGAGTTCGGTCGCACGCGTCGTGTGTATGGAAATCTTAATGTTCGTGTTGTGATACCTTTATGATTAGCTTCACATTGGAAAAGTTATGAATGTTAGAAAGTTGGACGGTCACGGGTTAGGCCGTGACTGACTTAGCCCGCATTTTACGTCACATCTGACAGTACTAAGGGGAAAGTGTAACTCTGCCTTCTCCGTTCTCTTAATGCTGCTTGCTGGTATTAAAATGGCGTTATTTCTTATAAAACGATGGTGACAAAAAGACCTGCTTGAAATAGGAACGACGCCATGGTAATTCGCCATCGGCGGGTAGTGTCAGTGAATACTGGTGGTTTCAAACCTCATAAAATTTCGTTCTTTTTCAGTTTCGCCTCCCCCCCCCCCCGAATCCTAACATGATATTGGCGTAGAAACGAAAGGACGAAGTCTTAACAGCGGATTTCGCTTAGCATTTCTTTAACAATAATTCCGTTTAAGTACGAAGGCGTTTTTGAACTATTCACGTGTGGTTGTTGGTGATAATTTCTGAGTATTGGTTTGGTATAATGAAAGAGCCTTTATCATGTAGGAGACAGTATGCAGGTCTCTAAAATGTACGGGCGATTGGTCTACCATACTATATGCTGTTAAGTATCAACACTCGGCCAGAAAAACTCAAGCCGTCAAAAGATACAACTGGCAGTGTTCCCCAAAGTTTTTTTGTTCGCGGGCCCCTTTTCAACTTCGAACAATAACCAAGGATCCTTATATCCTTTTTCACTTAATTATAGACTGGCCGGATAATGGGTATCCAAAATTAAAAATGTATATCTTAGAAGTGATTTTAGATAGATACTAACACATACCGTAGCATGAGTAACAATGCATCGCGTGGTCTGACCTTAATTAAAATGTTTGCCTCTCGCTTCGTGGGTACAGAATCAGTACATTCTAACGGTCATGCTACATAATCATATCACCCATTATAGAAGTTCCACTATTATTTTTAGCAAAACATTACACTTGTAATTCAAAAAATAAGTAAACTTCAAATTAGTCATTACAGAAACATATTCACGGATCCCCTGGGAACCGATCGCAGATCCCGTTGGGAGCAGCGGAGTACATTTTGGGAACCACTGTCCTAAAGGCTAGTTTTATTTTAATTGGTAGACAGGAGTTCCGGTTACATCAGTACGTTTTCAGTAGGTTTCCCAAACCCCCTTTCAGAAACTCTCATCCTACTGCTCCTGCTGACCTGCAATCGTGGCCGTCTGGATTTAGCCTGTTGATTGAACCCCGCGACACAGGACTGCATCATTCTACATATTTTCTGCGCAATGATTTACCCACAAAAAGAGTGAAGCAGGCCACTTTATATCCAGCATCTGCTGACGCTTGACTGCATACCGAATCATTTAAGGAATATATAAACAAAATTTTTTGTTTGTTTGCACTAAATCGTAACCCTTTTGTTTCATGTTTGCCATTGTAACAATGAAGAGGAAACTGTGGAATTTTACGTAATACATAGCAAAGTGGGTTTCACCTGTGATAATGCAACACTGCAGCCAGTCTGCATACTACTAGGAAGCCATAGTAACAGTGTTAGAAACATGTAGGCATGGACAAAGTCTGATAATGAAGACTTACATTGACATAAATATAGCACAATCACATCAATGCCTGTGAGACAGACTACCAAGAAATCAGTAGTTGTTCTCTAGAGGGTCAGATACTCTTCTGAATGCGGCGTTCCAAAGGAATGCGGTATCCCATCCTATAGGTACCGGGATTGTTCCCTACCAATAAAACAGCCTGAGTGCAAAGCCGATCTCTTACCTCCTTTAGGGTCGAAGTAAGAAAGAGTACAGCTACGCCCTCCTATGTGTTCATGAACCGCAAGTAATCAAATCAGGGGTACACAAATCACGGGCGCCTAAATTTTGTACGGTGCGCCTAATATTTGGGGGTCCTCAGAATGGAACTGGCTTCATGTCACCCAGCTGGCCCCTAGAATTTTCAGATGGTTCCTAGATTTTTGGAAAATCTGCGCATCCATAAATTAAACATATAAACAATTTTACCTTCCAATGTCATACATTTATTAATGGTAACGACAATTTCTACGACCTTAAAAATGTAACGATCTTATCACAAAATGCGCTAAGTTGCTTTTAATATATGTTTGACGCCCTGCTGTTAACCACAAGGAAATTAGAATGAAATTTACTTCAGGAAGCAGTCGTCATGATCCTGAACTATGGAAAGAACACAGGTGTGTCAGGTGGTTACGCGAAGAGATATATCGTGCGTGTGTGAGTGGCAGGACATCCGCTAAGTCACCCTACGTATGTGGTTGATACTCTGGGCCAGCTACTCAAAAAATAATCACCATCACCACAACTTTCAAAGATTTGTCTAATCGCAAAATTTCAATGTGTTCACCTATTCTAACTACACCAACTGCGCCGTCAAATTCGTCAGGTTAAATAAAGCCGAATATGTTGCATCCCGGCCAGGCTACAGCTATTCGCCATGCAGGCCTGGCTAAGCAACATAATTTACAAACCCTTTCTTCATTTGAAGTCCACATCATGCAGACTTATGGGGGGGGGGGGGTATTTATGAGCGAATATTTTAAAGTTCTAGGCATGTTAATACTAGTGAATAAATTTCAGCGCTCGGTGGATAGGAGGGTGGGTGGGCCCCAGGACAGGCTGGACAAAATGACGAAGGAAAAAAATCCAACCTGACAATGCACCCTCCCCTCCCACTCATTCAACCCACATTCTCTAAAGTTTTCCATTTTTTTTGTGGGGGGGGGGGGGATTTGTAAAATTCACACACATATTGCCGTCAACCACAAAACTTTAGTACTAAAAAACTTGATCTCACTGACGGCATAACTTATGTCAGTTTTAATATCCTCTAATCCTGTTAAGTGTTTAAATTATGTGACCTTCAGATCCATATTCCTAATTATTGTACCTGGTGCAAATATTACGCGAAGGCAAATCCTTGTTTACACGAGGTCGCACGTGCCTATTAATGTACAGGTATCGCTTGACACAAGCTCAGGACAGGAGGAAGTACTCCATTTTATCACAGCGCACAAGTAAAAACACATACTGTCTCGCATCCAAAAACATTCAGATAAGCATTAATGAATTTTTACGATATATTTTAACACTGTTTTACTGCAGAATAGATTAATATTCCATTCTCTGTACTCACATCAAGCAATTGTACATACTGTACTATCTCCTACTCCTTACAGTCGGCAAGACATGTAATGGTATTGAGAATATTTCTTATTGTACTACACCGTATCCCTGACGGGGATCGATATGGCGAAACATGCTGGATTCCCCAAATAAATGACTGATGTGTTTTTTTTTTTTTAAGTATATCTTGTTGGTCGTGTTTTTTCTCGCCTCTGTTATTTTTAAATCAACTGTTGTCCCACAACGGTACATAAATTTAAGTCTATTTTATGTCAATTACAGTAGAACTCCACTTATCCGGAAGCTGGTTATCCGGATCGGCTTGGACCGTCGAGTAAATTTGTAGAGAATTCTACAAAACTAACTTGACTTGAAATTACCTGCTATCGGATCAAGTACAGTACAGTGTTATGGCTTCTAGAACTTCAAATCAGGCGTGGTAGAAAGGTTTAGGCGCAGGTACTGTACATACTGTAAATAGTAACAGCCGAATTTCAAACTGCCAATGTCGCCTATTTTCAAACAAAAATCCAGTTATCCGGATTTTCTGCATATCCGGATGGCTCGCCGTCCCAGTTAATCCGGATAAGAGGAGTTCTGCTGTGTAATCTATTCATACTTCCTTATGTTCAAGTTCTTTACCACAAATTTCAAAGTACTGGATTAGAACACGACGGTCGGTCACCAAAACTGTTGCCAAAAAAAGGGGGTGGGGGCGGAGATTCCTACCTTAGAAGAATGAACAATCCGTGCTGTAATCATCGTCGTTAAAACAAGGGCAATAAGAGTTACCGAAACTGGCAACACGGTACATGGGGGCTCTTGTCGACGAAAATTGTGGTTCAGGAACAAACCGTAGGTGAGTGTTGTGCGTAGAAATGACACATTTACTGTTCGATCACTCACTACACACACACACACACACTTCCCGACAGCACCTCAACAACTGACTTCGCTTGCAGTTGCCACCACTTTCTTTCCTTCTGCAGCTGACCAACTCGTTTATGAGCACGGCAAAGATCTTAAGCAACAAAGACATCACGACGTGTCTTCGATGACATGTTTACATTCCTAAAATTTTACCTCTACATTTGAAAGCAACCTGCGTAACAGTTCATAACGTGCCACTTTCTTAGGGTGAACAATGGTTAACACTCAACGCCAATACTCCATGCTGAAGCGAAATAATCTAGGAAGATTAAAAGGAAGGAAAACGTGGCAGCAAGCGTGGAAGAGACACACTAAAATTTAATCGGAAACCTGAAGAGAACACATCACTTGAAAGGGAGGATAATATCAAAATGACTAGTGACGGATTATCGTAAATAAGGGACTGAGTCTTCGGTTTCCGTAAAGGGAAGTAGTTTTCTTAACTTTCTGATACTTAGTTTCTTTTGATCCAAGTTTCTAATCGAATGGGATCAGTTTCTTAAATGAAGAAATGTAACATGGCAGTTTCAAGTCCTATGATGGGATTAAAAGATTGGATGCGCCTTCAAAGTCTCTCATAATTTAACCGCCAATCTCGCCGTGACGTCATGCACCTCGCCTGCAGTTAGGAGGGCTCTGCAACCCCATCAAGTTGGATCACCAGGAAGTGTGAAGAAAATGCATAAATTAAGATTTGGTTTACGTAAGTTTCAATTTTTCCTGTTCTGTTTATATCTCATTTGTTGTCGCGTTGACAGCAACGCATATAATTTTTGTAATTTACATCAGTAAATATAACATTAAAAAAGGTAAATTTGTTCCTGTACACGTCATAAAGGCATCTATGGGGGAATGGAGGTATAGCTAAAATAAGTCTTAACCTCAGCGCTAGGTGAAAGAAGGTACAACAGTAATTGGAATAAATCCGAGTGAAAAGAAATAATACTTTAATAATTCACAGTCTTTGCACTATCTGCCTTACATATCAAAAGCATTACAATATTTATTTACGTGGGAAAAAATATATTACACATGACACTTTTTTTTTGTGACGCTTTGAGCCGATCTCGGGTCATGGTCTCCCCTTACGGGGCTCCGCGATCACACTCACTGGACACACCACACTCGGTAGGACTCCTCTGGACGAGTGATCAGCCTGACGCAGAGACTTCTCACAACACATAGCACTCACAACAGACAAACATCCATGGCCCGGCGGGATTTGAACTCAAATCCCCAGCAAGCGAGCGGTCGCACATCCACTCCTTAGATTGCGTAGCCACTGGGATCGGCTAATGGACACAATTACTGCATTACGTGTCTACCGTGTGTCATTAACACGTATTGTATAGCTGTTAAGCTAATATAAACAATTTTAAGGTGATTTATATATATATATATATATATATACGCAAATAAATAAATTCTACTGTGACATTTAACACAAGAAAATATCAATAACTGAAGTTAATGTCTGGTACTATAAGCGCCTACTTGGTTGAATATGTACCACTAAATATCATAACATTTCAGATAGCAATTATGAATACACCAGGGCCTTGTTTCATGCATTTCAGCTTTATCACAACTTTACAATTTACACCACTTCTTAATTTGCGCTCTCGTTTTCGGTTTTACGCCCTTTGACTATTTAATTAACTTTTTTTTCTTTTGGGAATTTAATTTCTTTATTTGTGCCCACTTTTTCAGGGACGCAATATAAAGACATGGTGTATCAGCAAATCAGTTCTCTCGTACGCCTACTTTCTTTGGCAATGAAAAAGCTACAGTTTCCTTAATGCTTGTTGAAATTCGATCTGTGCGTAAGAACGCAAGTAAGGATATTTCAGGTGTTGTCGATCACGTGCTCAGGTGTTACTGCCTGACTAGCGTAAAACAGTAGATGTGAACAAAAAGTCATCCAAAATATCCTCACATTAGGTTATCAATGTCCTAATTTCCTGAACAATCTGCTGTCATACCTCCTTGGTCATACACTTTTATCAACGCTGTCAGAACCGAACTAAGTGATCCCACAGTAGCCAAATATTCGGAATCTAGATAAGTGATCCCACACATGCCAAATACCCAAACCCGAGCTAAGTGATCCCATAAAATCCAAACATTCAGACCCGAGGTCAGTGATCTCACAAATCCCAAATACTCACACCCACGCTACGAGATCCCACAAACACCAAATATTCAAACCCGCGCTGAGTGATCCCCAAAAAGTACGCAAACGTCTATCAGATTACAGGACTATGTATCCCAGCAGACGGTAATCTTCATCTGTCCGTAGCATATGCGCTCTGCGACGTCAAAGCAAGGCGAAGTCAGTAATGACAACTGGTGAAGTGTATACCCCTGACTTGTTTTATTTTTACTTCTTTTGGGAAGTCATCAGGTGGAATGGAAAAACAGTGCTGAAGAACAGAAGAGTGGACGGACAAGAGGGATTGTATACGCTGCATTCTGTACCGTCAGGCACGGAAGCAGCAGGTAAAGACAAACATCTTGTGCAGAAAGATACCACACGCGTTCAGTATGAGGTGACCCAAAATGCCGTTTTGCGGATGTTAGCAAATTTAAACAAATAAAAATATTAATTTCGTGTGGTTCTTCTCAATTTACAGTCCTGGAATGGCTAGTTATTTAGGAATAATCTAGACGCACCAGCTTCACCCGAAACGTCCATGACGCAAAATACTGTACGGTGCCATAGATCTGAGAACCACGGTGGTATTAAATTTTTTCTTCTTGCATTACAGTCCTTGGTAGACCTTAGTCTCTTGTTTTAGAAGCTTCTCAACAGAACGTATTTTTATTGGGTCAGGTACGTCCCACGCGCAAACCCCAACCTGGAGGACCAGGGTATCGCTTCTTGTCTGGGTCATCGCCTATGACCTGTCTGGCATAGGATACCAGAAGCTGCGATATCTCCAGTATACGTCTCAGGATCATTTGACTATGCAAGCCACACCACTATGTCAAAGTGAGGATCCCTTCGGGGGAGTCTTTAAACCTCACGGATGTGGATTTCCCAAATCTCAAATATTCTTTTAATCATTTTTTTAATACAAGGCCAATTGTCTGTATCAGTAAATTGTTGGCCCTCGACGATATATGTATGTATGTATTGTGTGTATGTATATATGTATTGTATGTATGCATATATGTATGTATGTATTGTATGTATGTATGATAAGTAGGTGCAGCCCTCGTGGTCTTAAAGAAATAAGAACTCTTCAGTCATGCTTCTACATTCGTTTGCGCGGCGAATTGGGATACATACAGCAGAATTAATCACACAGTCTCCACCTTCAGGCCGTCGAAAGTCACAAGTCGCGAGAGTGCGCGAAGTCGCGTGCATGTAGATTAGTGTGTAGTAGCTAGAAAATTACCATTACTCGCTGCGTAATAACCCAGCAGAGCGCAGTTCTGTTCTATTCTGTTGCTACTCCGAAGCAAATGAATTTCTGACAGTAGAATTGGAAAATCGTTTCAAGATTTCGTAGCTTGTGAAACGAAGCTTGCCATATTCATTGAACCATATAACTTTGACGTTGTCGAAAAGGACATATATACATACACGGAATTTACTTGCACCGTGGTTGTTCTAAAAGAAAAGTTTAGTGATGGCGGGCCTGCACATCGATTTCCTAAATTATTGTTTCCCTGCAAATGTGTGCGGTAATTGGCAGGGCCTATTTATAAGTTGCCCGTTAAATCAAACAAGACCTTCGAAAGATGGCGATGAACAGATAAACATTTGTCATCAATAATGAGAGTAGCTTCACTGCAAAATTTTAAACCTCTCGTTAATAAGCTAATCGCTAGTAACAGATAACAGTACTATTGTAATGTACGCAACATTTGGAAATCATTTGACCTCTTTGTAAAAACTGTAATGTGCTTGTAACGAAACTTTGGTTGATGTAACTAGGAAATGTTGGGCAACTGACCTCATAATTATTTGTTAAGAGGGGTATGCGTGCCCTAGTTAAATGATGTAAGTATTAAGAAAAAATCCTGAGTCGGCACAGCGCCACTATAAAAGCCCAAGGAAATTAGGTTAACGTAAGACTCGCAAGACTGCACTTAAGAGATTTACTGAAGCGTTGGTCTACAACTTGACGTTATTCGGTTGCCTGAAGAATAGTTACACTTTATAAAATATCATCGGTTGAGATGTTGGGCTACTTCGCATTCTGGCTGATAACAGGAGGTAAGCTGGACTGACCGATTATGAAATTGCGTATTTTAGCGAGTCATTTTCGGAAACAAAATACTTTTCTAAATTCTACGATTACCGATTGGGATTGAATAGTGGCGTTACGATCAATTGAGCTATTAACTTGTAACAGAATATCCAGCATAACTAAGAGACTTGAGAAAACCATTTCGGACTTGTATAACTCACATGTATATTAATGTGTGTATATATATATATATATATATATATATATATATATTAGACAACAGACTTAAATGCTAAGTTAGTTACGCAGTTCGTCACTCACTGAACTCAAAGGAGTCCTTTAGCTCCCGAGATACCTAGGTAACCGCGAAGCCTCCGACTTTGGCTATCGCTACCGTTCGTTTCTTGTTCCCGTGGGAATTCCAGGATAGGCCTCACAACAGCTACAGTAGGCTCGCGCAAGCTTACCGCTCGACTTGGGGCACTAGACTATTTTAACGTGACGATATGGACTTGGTTGCGTTCTTGAGCGTGTCACGAGTGCAATACGTTAAGTATTGATGTCAACTGGGAAGAATAATATTTTGTGCAAGTCTTAGGGTAAAATTAAACACGTGCCCTATACACTGAATCTTGCCGTCTTCGAGACGGCAACGAACGAAAGCGCCTGGGGTTTGGCGCTATGCAGGAAATGTTTCGGGACTTCGATATAGTTGTCAGGCTTCACAGCTGTTATATACATAACTTTGTTCAATGCTGTAATAATTTCATTGTAATGACGTGTATAAGCGCATCACCCATAAAGTATCCGTCATTTTGCACGACAGCCTCTGACTGCAAGTGTCACCAACCTTTTGGTCCGCTTACCACAGTCACGTGATTGCTGCTGCTACGTACGCAGGCGAATACTGTCACCTTCACCGTACCGGAAGCCTGAAATCACGTAGAATTCACTCGGAAAATATAAATGACTTTCACGTTTCAAAGTGTACTCAATTTCCGTTTATTTGCGTTTTCCAGAACCAAAGTTTTGTCTGAGAAGATATGTGTCATAAAATGGTGTAAAATTCTCGCTTCCATGTAATTTCACACTGAATTCATTTTGGTGCTTTGTAGATTCCCGTAAACATTCCTGATCGTGTTATCACTGCATATTTTTCACATCTTACATTTCCAGAATGTAATTTCTTTTTTTATTTCCACTTCTATAAAGGCAAGTTTGGTTTGTTCATCAAACTTGTGCAATCCGGTCTTTATACATTGCTTTGCATCAGTGCTACAACTGGTATTTTCAAAAGATAGTTTCACATTTTAAACAGATCTCTAGCATACTGGTTGGAATTTCAAAGTGTTGAGCAACATCCTTTTGACTTAAATGTTTGTTCCCTTCCCAAAAGGAAATAGTTCCATGATGATTATGTAAAGACATAAACTTAAGAGCTGCTCTGCACAATGCAGAAAACTTGGGCTCATTGTCTTGCTGTTTTACAAAATATAAATATACACAGTGCACAACAAATGGATATACGGAAATTACATATTCACAACACTGCTATGTATGCAGAAGCACCAAAATTCTAGAACACAGTTCTGCTCTTTGAAACAGATCACAGACAACCAGTTCATACAGGGTTACTCTCTTGACTAAATAATAAAGTGGGAAATCAGTGTCATGTCCTAGGCCAGGAAGGCAGAGCAAACAAATATGTAATATTATACCCACATGCCATGATAAATTAAAAAAACTGCTACATAAGGTCAAAATCTTTACAGCACATCCGCAGTTAAAGTTCATGATATGTATTTGATTGCAAAATCATGCTGGTAAGTCTTCTTTGGCATATCTGGGTAACGTAGATCAGACTACACATCTGTTCTGCTCACCCCTGTGATTAGTCAGTCCCCTAAGCATGAATAGGATTTTTAAACCCTGTACACAGACTTTAACCACTGTGAACTGTCCGCCAAAAATTGTATGGCCAAGCAACATCTAACTATATGGGGATGCCAAAGAAATCTCATATATGAAAGACCAGTATAACCAAGGTATTTGCTGTAATACAGCACACAGAATGGTCAGGGAATGGAAAATGATGTTACAACTATAGCTGTCTGTAGGTCTATTGTCCTACAATTATGTAACATTTACTTATGTAAGAAAGATACAAAGTGCTAAAAATTTATAAAAGTAAGAATATATTTACTTCCGTACAAATAACAAAGAAGCCTCAAAATATGTTTATGAAACATGTTTATTTTAGTGATTTTATACTGAAATTGGATACATTTGATCCATCACACACGCTTTCAAAATTCTTCAAGGAGTACTTATTCAGCATTTCACATGACATTAACAGTACACACATTTCACCTTAATGTGATACAAATTACTGGATTACAATTCTGCTGTGAGTCATTCCAACAAAATTCACACAACACTTTCACTCACAATGGTGATGCACAGCAATCTGAACGCATGCAGTCCCTCCAACAATTGCCAAAGTCAAAGGACCTGAATTTGCAAGAGAGGCATTTGATTTGTTTACGGCAGACTGAGAAAATGAAACACACTGCATTGCCTTAGGATCATCTGGTCCTTTGCTAAATTCATTACTATTAAGATAAGGTAATGTACCAGACAATAGACTTGAAGGAGATTCACACAATTCATGAGATGCATCATTACCATCACTCTCAAACCCATCCAGTGTTCTTTCTGATCCTTCAACAATTTTTCCAATGCCAGTCACAAATGAGCTCTCATTTTCTGGTACTAATTCCACATATGCAGCCTGGTCAAACACAGAAGACTGAGAATTTGATAAATGAGACCCTCCTTCTAAATCCACAGTGCAATAAGGTCTTGATGGAATACTATATGATTCATCAGTCACATCATTGCCATCACTTTCAAACCCATCCAGTGTTCTTTCTGAACCCTCAATAACACGTCCAATACCAGTTACAAATGGGCTCTCATTCTCTGGAACTGATTCCACATATGGAGCCCGTTCAAATGCAAGAAACTGACAATTTGATAAATGAGAATCTGACACTCTTTCAAATTCCACATTGGAATGCAGACTTGATGAAACATAATGTGTTTCATGGGGCACATCATTGCCACCACTTTCAGACCCATTCAGTGTCCTTTCTGAATTCTCAGTTACACATCCAATGCCAGTTGCAAATGGGCTCTCATTGTTTGGTACTGTTTCCACATACGGAGTCTGGTCAAACACAAAAAATTGAGAATCAGACCCTCCTTCAGATTTTACATTGGAATGCAAACTTGATGAAACATAATGTGTTTCATCAGTCGCATCATTGCCACCACTTTCAAACCCATCCAGTGTCCTTTCTGAACTCTCAACATTTCCAGTGTAAGATGAAACACAGCTTACATTTTCTGGTTCTTTCTTCATGTCCATAGCCTATTGAAAACAAAAATTATCATTACTTAGTACAAAAAACAATGAAACTGAAATTAAGTTACTGTTTGAGATTACAAGGCATTGCTACATGATCTCAGGAACCATCAACTTGTCAAGCAGCATTCTTCTACATACAGAAATACAGGTTGCATAAAAATGAAATCCAGTTTAATAAAATCCATTATCTGTACTGTTGCGCTCTATGCTCCTAGCCACTCCCCTTGGCTGCTGAGCCAACATACTACTCTTTCTTGCATGCTAGGCTATGAAAATGAAAATGCTGACTTCAGTATCATGGCTGCCCATATAGGTCAATGATCTAACTTCAGCACAGGAACAGAACATGACACTCAAGTTCTTTCTCTGTACTTAACAGATTTCAAATATGCTCCACTGGTTGCTCAGAAGATGTCCAGTTTATTTCAGTAGTGCTTTCCTAAAGGCTGTTCAGCAAATTTCCTGCCTCAAGTAACTGCTTACGCTATTAAAGCTGCAGCAATGTTCATGATGCATATGGATCACCAACATGAATTTTGCCACTCACAACATGCAGTGAACTTCTCTGCACTTGTAATATTGCAACTAAATCACCTGTCCAAATTCCACTGCTCATCTCATGAATTTGACTACTCTAATTGCAACTGTGCCACTTGAAAAACCAAAACTATGAGTGTCTTATTTTCCTTTCGAACTGTGCTTCATCCTTCCACTTGTCTGATTACCAAAGCAATTGAAATCCCACCATGACACACTATATTGTGCATGCATAACAAACTCTATGGGGCAGAGTCCTTACGAGGGTAGCAGTTCCTCAGCTAATCAAGAGATTTCCTATGTTTTATGAAACCAGGAGATTTATAACCATATTCACAAGAGCATGCTAACTGTCCCTACCCTAAGCCAAATTAATGCAGTCCTGTAATGATCTAACTTACGTTTAATTTGTCATTTATTATACTTAATTCATTTTTATACATGTGGTTTCATAGAAATTTGTTTCAAGTCACATTAAAGTACAGGCGCTCGCGCAGTTTTCCTGTACAGACCTTAACAAATACAAATTACATACGTGTTCAAATGAATAGCCAATTTTAGGCCTAATTACAACCTGCACTCTGTTCCACTCTGTGGCCTACAAGCCAAAGATTCAGACAGGCTAGAACAGGTATGTCTCTGTATTACACCAGGAAAAGCATGTTCATATCACACTCTCCTTGAGATTTTCCCCAAATTGCTTCAGGGTCATTACACTCCACACCTTCCCATCTCTTTTATTTGTGAACAATTTCAATATTATACCCATCTGACACCAAGTCATCCTGTATTATCTTTCCTTCAAGCATTCCAACCGAAACACTATGCATTTATCAACTCAATACATGCCACATGCCCCATCTCTCCTAGGATTGATCACTTGAATCATATCTGGTGAGGAGTACAAATAATGAAGCTCTTTATGGAATTTCCATATGTTATTTAAGGGTCGCAATACCTGTAATTACTGTGTGTTCTTGAGTATGTTCCTTTAATTAGATGAGGAACTATTAGCTTCGCAGGAACTCTGCTCCATAAAATTACAGTTCAGGCAGGTCTTGTTCTATGTGATTTCTTTTTGTGTGATTTTACTGAAATGCGACTTCAGAATGTACGCCAATTCTCAAATTTACATGATAATTTTTGGTTTAGCGCAATTGGCATACACAATATACAATAATTTTCAGTTTAACATGACTTGGCATAGATTAACCCTGGTGGCACTTGTCTTGTGTTGAAGGCCAGTAGAGAGTGACATCACTATCATGCCATCAGTCATGTTTGTGGACTCATTACACTGGCAATACAATCACGTGGCTGATGTCATTCCCCCTTCAACAGCATTGGCATTTGTAACCAAATGAGTGAGAAACATAAATCTACACGACCTAGTGCAATCTAAGAGACGAATCAGTGAAAGTCAATCGGTAATGAAAAAAAATGAGATGTAAGGAGCTGACCTGAAAAAGGTAAACGAATTGTTCACATATGCCATAATTTTAGATTCACTCCTACTAGCATGTGTACAATTCTTGATAATGCTGATATAGTTACACAAAGTGCTAAGTTAGGAACTAGACTGTTTGTGTAGAAAGACTACCAAAGTCCAATTGGAATGAACCATATAAAAAACTATGGATGTGATACTCTTGCATTTTTATTGCATTAGGAATAAATAAATATATTGCATAGAAACACATGTATATTGTATAGCAATGTACATATACTGTATATACAGCTGTATACTCTACAGGACCGCATGTCCACTAGTGGTATACTTATACACTATGTAGGATGAGGTCAATCCCCTAACACCCAGGATATACACTGTTTTAAAGGGAATTCTGCATTCAATTTGTGCGAATTTTTTCAGGAATGTAACCCTGGCATAAAACAATACCTGCACATATAACATAATTTGTGATACTGCACTTCACTGGAACTTTGCCTATACAGTCAAAAGTTTTATTCCATATGGATATGTTATTTCTGTTTCTTGGATGAAATCTTCTATCAGTGCAAAAAATGAACAGTGACTGGGTTGGTAGCAAAGTATTATGTGAAACACTGATACAAACAACTACAGTGCGATCAACTTGGTGTAACAATGAAACATTTCACCTCAGTATGTGTTGTATTCCGAACAAATGATGGCTGGTTATGTTTAAGAAAAAAAATGTTTGATGCACGACAAGTCTTTCTGAAAATATTAAACCTGTTAAGATTGTGCAAACATCGATGACAGATGAATCTTGGAAGGCCATCATCAACAGATACCTGCAAGGAAGCAGAAACATCTAATTTAATACAGTGATCATTTACACAGCAGAATTAAGAAACGGACAGCACAAACACAACAAACCAAGCACAAAGCACACAGAGCACCTTCTTCAGACATTGATCAGACCACACAGAATTTGTTGTCTGCATATGCATATTTTAGGTGGGATGGAACTTGAAAACCCTTCAAAATCACCCCCTATCCTTCAGTCTGTCTATATTCTATCATAATGTAATGGCACCAGCAGCAGCAGCACTAGGAGAAGCAGTAGTGGTATCAGTAGTAAAAGTGCTAGAGTCATTAGCAGACATTATGGTGACAATTTCAAGGTTTTGTCTGTTCATTCTCAAGCTCACAGCATTACTAGTACAAGATAAATAGTCAAAAAATAAACAACAAAATGAATACACTGGTAAACATAATTTTTGCCACATGAAAACTAATTTGTTTTTCTTATGTACTTTTCCATGCTGAATTCAAATATGTTATTATTTAATGGTAGAGGTGTATATATTGTATTTACCACATAAGGTACAACTACATGTTTCGGCACTTGACAATGGCCATCCTCAGATTGTGCATGAAATACTTAGTAAGCAGTTATACAGGACTTATATGGGCTGTATACAGTGGGGAGGTAGGAGGTGAGGTGGGCACGAGATCTTGTATGTGTAATAGAGGTTGGGAGGTGTGGGTACATCGAGGACTCTGCTATATGTTATGTCTAAGTTAACACAGTTAGGTCTATGGTATCATATTATGTGTGTTGTAGAATGATGTGTACATATACAGGGTGTCCCAGGAGGAATGTGCCAGGCTTCGGGAGAGTGTTCCTTATGTTAAAGTATATCGATATAACCCAAAACACCTATATCCAAAGTTGAACGGTTACGGAGATAATGGCCAGAGAAGTTTGAAACTTTGA
>Ga0131853_10008458_pt1 | contig 18759 bp, 18 predicted proteins | sample TergutLab28metaG_FD_92764 | JGI IMG/M metagenome (GOLD analysis project Ga0131853, IMG submission 92764) | Labiotermes labralis P1 segment gut microbial communities from Petit-Saut dam, French Guiana - Lab288 P1 (version 2) (version 2) | ecosystem: Host-associated > Arthropoda: Insects >...
AAATACAGGGGCACGTTACATATGTCACTATGTAATCGACCGAATAGCTGTACTTCCCTACTCGCGCTAATCCTGTTCCAACGAAGGATGCATCCATTGTTATTCATGGCGCTCACATTCTCGGCCGAGGGGTCGCCAGTATCGAGATACCAGTAGGCGTTTGTGAGAAGATTGGCTGCGGCATCTGAAACATAGGTCATCAGAGTCTCGAGATATGAGCGGTACTCGTAACGCTTGCTGGAGTGCGTGATGTTGAAGCTATTGAGAGTGACGTTACATTGACTGAATAGGGAGTGGAGGAAATTATTTGTGACGCCCGTATGGTCCGAAAAATCCACATCCCTTCCCGAGGCCGATATCAAATTACCTTCGAAATACAGTTTGAAATCTAGATCGATGTACGTGTCGTTATCAGCAGGTATAAGAAATTCCAGATCATTTCGATCGAGGGGGCGATCGGTTTATATGCGACCTCTGTTGTCCCGAGCACAGACTTCTGTGTAGTCCTATGTGCAAAGATGTCAAACTCGCTACTGAAAGACGCTATCTCGACTGCGGCAGACATAATCGGCTGCTGAAGGGTGACTGAAGTGAAACTAGGAAAAGATATCCCTTTTTATTATTTTTCTCGGCGCACGCTTGATCTTTTTGGGACTAATCTTCCTCTCCTTCTACCTACCTCCCGCCACAGCCTTACCGTGGGCGCGTTTCCGGTCCCGGCCTCGCAATTTGCTAATCAACTTTTGGGCGGATTCCGTCACGTGTTTAGACTTTATATCCGCGGCAGTCGTCGTGTCGGTTGGGCTGCGTTCAGCGATATCGGTCAGGATCTTGCCACCGGTAAGCAACGTCCCGCGGCCCATTGTTTTGACCCCGTTCCACAGGAGTGGCGGACCCAACGTTAGAGGCTGCCAAAAATATTGCCGATCCTGTGTCCGCGATGAAGTTAAATCGGGACGGAGTAGACGGGATCGACGCCGGAATAGTTAGGCCACGACCCGCCTGATCTAACGGATGCGTAGCTATAAATGTCTTATTGAAGATGGCGACGCCTCGTTTTTACACATTACAAATTTTAAATTTTCCGAAAATGAAGCACGACTTTATTGGCCGTCGTGCTGTCCTCGAAGGGGATGTGCAACCCCTCGGTCGTCAGGAATTCTATCCGAATGTCCTGAAATCTGCGCTGCTCGACAGGCAATTAATACACGTTTCGAAATTCGTGCTGACACGATGATGATGATGTTGTGAAGACGAATGTCCGCATGCTGCGGACGGTGCTTTCGCCCACAAATTGCGGTGATACCAAGTTGCAGTAAATTAGGGCGAGTGTTTCCTCCTACATGGGGGGGTGAGGAACACGGAATTTTACAGCCCCACCTCCCAACAAGAGGTCGAACACAGGTCCACGGGCTGAGCGATTTTCACCTTGAAATCGGCGTGAGTATTCTGTTCGTAGATGTCACGCGAGGCGTGCTCAAAAGAGTGACGTAAAAACGGCTAGTAGTCGCCATATTGTCTCACATATCCTTCACGCTAGCTGCAGGCACACAAGAGTCGAAGTCCTGACTGTAGGTTGCACCGGTGTGGTGTTCCTCTTGACTTGAAAATATTAATTTTTGGATTCCATAGTAATCCAAGTTCTTGTGGGTGAAATTATTTTCTTCAAGCCTGGGTGATTGGTAGAGCGAAACATTTTTCTTCCCCTCTTGTGATTTCACTGTATCCCTGTGATCTAGGTCTTTATATTTCCTCATGAGTTTGTGGTACTGAACCTTGAGTTCTGGATCTCGTGCCAGTCTACCTTCAATTGAATGTAGTCTTCGCTCTGCAGAGAGGCGAGAGAATGCAACTTGCTTGGGAACCGTCTTTATTGGCAGTCTGAAAACAAATCTTCCATCTTGTTGTTGGGTTGTGTGTGTGATGAAATGTTGTTCACAAACTTCTTGCTATGTTGTCATGGTGGATTGCTCCACTGGTTCCACTTCGCAGAAAGCTGTTTAAATTGTGCTAGAGTCTGTTGTCTTCTCGAAGAAGAAATTTTTACTGTGTGTCATGCTGTGCGGGAGTGGCTGGAGTTCGACCAGGGGGTTTCCAGCGAAGGAATGTCTCTTGTAGTACTGGATAATTGCCAAGACGTGTCCTTCTAGCTGATCAAAGCATCTCGTTGAATAAATCAGCTCCAAATAGTATATCAAGGCCCCTGGTTAATCTAACTGACCATCAGTCAAGTTTATGTCATTTGCAATCTTCCAGGTAACTAAGTCCAACTTGGTCGATGGTGTGTTACCGGTAATATGAGTAAAGATAGTACAATTAATTGTTATATGCCAGTCTGTAAGCCTAGAACTTAAATGTATTGAGACACTGATTTATGTCTCAGAGTTTACACTAGATATGCCTTGTATTCTTGCTTGTGTCTGTGTCACGATTAACCTCAAATGTTGTACACATCTCTCTGTTATGAAAAGCGATTTAGAAGCACTGTCTAACAATGCTCTGCATGGGACATATTGACTAAATTCATTCTGAATATCGACAATGTCTGTGGCAAGTAGAATGTAATATCTGCTTTTGCCCTTGAATGAACAATATGTGTTGACCTCTGCAGTTGAGCTGCGTCTTGCCGTGCAGGTGCACGTTTGGTTGTAGACCTCTAGTCGTAAATTGATAGAAGTAGCCTGTCTAAGGTCCGCGTGTTATGATGTCTCTATTGACAGTGACGATACACTTGCTTCGAACATGTTTGATTCCTGGTAAATTGTTAAAAGCAGTTGAAGCAAAGTCCTAAGTGCCTGACATGAGTAAGTCGTAGCTTAGCTTGCACATTGAGAAATATATCACATTGAATTTCCTAAGTGTCTCATTACACAAAGAGCATTGTAGCTGTGTTGCTACGTTGGAATAAGATTTGCTAACCTTGTTTCCAGTTGACTGTGATGATCATAATATGTTAGGAAATCCATGCAGTGTTTTGCTTTCCTGCAGAAGATTAAGAATTCTGCTTCTTGTGGCTTAGTCTGCAGTCGCTGGGGTAGATGCACACGAAGAGGTTATGACCTACCATACTCGTTGCATTTCAGTGTCTAGTGTGCTTAACAACAAATGATTCAATATTAAGCCTTGACAGGCAAATTTTTTGAAAATGCTTGTAAGGCATTCATGTCGCTTGACACATGTTCATACAATTGGCGCAATGTTGTTGCGTCTCATTTCCTTACTTGGGCATTTCACATAAATGCTAGGCTTTCATCATGGCAATTAATCTTTTGTTATTGTGAAGTTTGTCACTTGTTGCCAGGCAACAAATGTTTTCATTTGTAATCTGAATATTTCTTAACAGAACTTTTGCTTAATTCTTGTGGAAAGCAATGTGGTAGTGGAAATTCTGAACATTAGACAAGGTTGTATTATTTAAAACTAAAGCTTCAATAGTGTCTCTGTTATGTAACCAGCTACATGTGTCAACTTCGAAAGTTGTCAATCCAATCATTGTTAGCTTCATATGTTTGCTACATTTATGTGATCTCGGATTTTGCTTGGTGTTTCCTGACCCATTTTTCGTAATGAAAAGTTTCTGGACCGTATTGTGTTAATCACAGGATGTAACAGCTCACTGAAGTTAGCCTTGTAATCGTAGTAATGATTTTCACAAAGTTGTTGATCACCAAATTGATCTGTGTCATCAGATATTTCCAATTCATTTTGTGCAGTGTCATATCTACCACAGATGCCTTGCAAGTCATCAACCTCATCTGAATCTCATTTACCTTACAATCACCTGATTCAATGAATGTCTGCATTATTGTGATAGACGATTTGGCCACAGCACTTTGCCTGATGAGCTGTGCACGTCTTGTTGCATTCATGCTGTCTCGTGGGTGAACACCTAGTATGGTGAGTGAAGGTCAGTGGCGTTAGTAGCGTGGCTGGAGGCTGCTAAGTGTTTTCGTGAAGTCCCGATTGTACTCGAGGCTTTCATTTTATCAAGTACTTTCTATATATCCGTCCCCGGTGGACCAAACAATATGTACGCTCTGGTTCGTACATATCGGGTGAACAATTTGTTATTCTATTGTTGCTGGGCCAACATTGAAATTTAATTATACATAACTAAGTACTTTCAATGGATATCTTGGTTGGCTGGATTGTAAATCACTCTATGCAATGCCACAATATCGTCAGTGGTTGTAACACTGTTTATGTGTAATATTATTTGACTTTTTTAATGTATAACGCTATACACTTGTTGTGTCATTAATCAAGTTACATTGTAATGTTTCTTTTACAAATATGTTTACGCTGAAAACAATCGCAAATATATTACTTAAACAGTGGTTCAAATACATTGAGAAATGTAATAGCACTGTTTATTAATGACACATATTCATAATATTTGAAGCTAATACACCCCTGTGGTAAGTCACATTTTATATAAAATCATGGAAACAATAGTTTTATGAAACTATAATTTTGGACTCTATTTGTCTGTAAAAATATGTAACAGTTGCTGGAGGTATCCTGTTTAGCCCTTCAGCATGGTAAACTGCGTCTAGCTCACAAGTGTGTTTCAATCGATATTCCTTACAAGACTGCAACACTTATTTCTTAACACATCACTAAAAACACAATAACTGATGTGATTGTGGGAAGATAACCCCTGTGGTTTCCTTGAAAGAACCACATCTCTTTGTTGTATCACAAGCATAACTACACTTGATGTCTGCTTATTTCCCCATGAATAGCTACACACACACACTGTGTCACTGACGCTGGAATTCTGAAGCCACAGTACGGAAAAAACGCGCAGTTCCCTATAAAACAAGAAGAAGATCTCGAATATTCAGAACGCTCATGACGTCACATAAATCGTGATGGTAACATCATCCCAAAAGTGTACCAAGATTTGTGCAATCTGATGCGACCAGTGTTACGCCTAATATTTACAAGAAAATCCTAAACTAAAATATGTCCTTAGGGTAACATACTGTGCCACCCAGATACAATGAAACTCTAGTTCACAATTCACAGGCGGTAAAAGGCAAATTCATACAATGGGACGTTTAAAGTATCCTTTGAGATTCCTGACTGTGACCACTAGAACAATACCATCTTTCCCTGTGTGGGTTTCCTTGATCACATCTGTGGGGCAGACTAATGGAGTCGTGTTGTCCTCCCCCAACAAGATGAGATCGCCCGGTTGTAGGTTGGGGAAAGTCTTGTGCCAGCGTTGAAACTGTTGCATACTCTGGAGGTTGTAGTATGACCAATATTGCCAAAACTGTTGCTTTTGTTGTTGATAAGTTTGCCACCTGGAAGTCTATTGCATTTTACATCAGTAAAGTCAGGTAAATTTAATTGGGTAACAGGTTCACCAAATAGCAAATGTCCAGGAGAAAAATAACTTGGGTTGAAAGTATCATCAAATAAGGAACACAAGTCTGTGAAGTATAGACAGGTGAATATCTCAGGAAATAATGTGAACAGTTCTTCGTAAGTTGCAACCTGAGAAGGTAGTGTTCTTCGCAGATATTGCTTCATGAATTTCACTGCTGATTCCCATAATCCTCTGAAGTGAAGTCCATGTTGTGGGATGAATTTCCATACGCATACTTCGGTGGCCTAGAAATCCTGTACCGTTGCCATCTGTAATGTGGATTGAAGCATCTTGAATATTTCATGTAGTTAAATGAGCAGCACCTTGAAATATGATTCCATTGTCTGGATAAATAATCTTTGGATTCCCACGATGTGCAAAGAAACTTCTCAGGACAGTAAAAAAGAATCTGTAGATAAGCTTGTGACTACTTCAATATGAACAACCTTTGTAACGAAGCAGACAAATTTATCAATGTAAACCTTTGTTATTGCTTTGCTACGTTGTGGTCCAAATCTGAGTGATAAGGTTCCAGCATAATCGTTGCCTGTATTGAGGGATGAGCTGCTTTGTTGCTTGTGCCTTGAATTAATAGATGCTTAGGCACTGATAATTGACTTATTCGAGGAATCCAATATTACTCTCGTAGAGATGCTATTAAGTGTTGTGGCCTACCATATTAGAGACTTATTTGCTCTGCTGAGAAAAACAATTGTGTGAACTGATGTTTAAAGGCAAAATCATCTGATGCATTATTTGATAAGGAAGCATGATTTGCTGTAGACGTCCACCCACTCTGAGAAGACCTTCCTTATCTATAAAGGGATGCAGTGACTTGAGAGATCTGCTTGAATTAACATCTTGTTGGTACATTAAATTATTCATTTCATGTGCATAAAAAATTTGTTTTACCATCTTCACACGGCAAGTCGGAGCCTGGAAATTATCTTTTGTGGTGAGGATATTTGATTGACTTTTGGCCTTGGTATTTCTGCAGTTGCTTATGAAACTCTTGCAATAAGCAGTTACTCTGATAAGTCGGTTCAACTTCGAAAATCTTTGTGTGATGTCTTCTGAAGTTTATAGACATGCAAGTAGCACATTCGTGATTTCGATGTTGTCTATGTGTGTGTTTGGATCTCCGTTGTAGGCCAGCTGGATGGCTCCTCTTCAAGACATTATGATCCCTTCCACCATAGTGTGGATGTTGTCAGTGTTGTTGGTACAATCCCTTTTGATAATAGATCAGCAGTATTTGATTGACATGGCATAAGTCTCCACGAAGCTGATGCTGTTTCTACTTGAATGAGATCAAATGTGTTGCTTACAAATATCTTCCAATTTTTGTGGATACTGTATCTATGAGAGTACATTTGAAAAATTTGTCCATAGTTAGGACTCATTTATTGTTATTTTGAGGGCGCCTATGGCTTTCTTGTACAGTTTGGACAACAATGTAACTGCACAAATTTCCAATCTTTGTGTGGTTAATTATTTCAGTGGTGACACCTTCGATATGGAACACAGAACTTCACAAGATATTTTCACGTTACTGTCTGTGGAGTGAATGTAGAGGCAGGATCCACAGGCTCGTTCACTTCTGTCACAAATCCATGTATTTGTATGTTGACGGCAAGAGAGCATATACCCTTCCGCGTTATTTTCAGTTATGAAGGTTTAGGAATACTCTGAAGCAGCTGATTCCATTTTTGTTCCAGATGAGCTGGAAATAGTTCATCTCAATTTAATAAATCCTGAAAAAATGTTTGTAGAAATATTTTGTAGGCAATTCCAGCTGGATGAAGCAATCCGAGAGGTCAAATATTGATGCTGGAGTGGCCAGAACGTTTCGTTTTGTACTCGCTGTGGAGTTTATTGATGGCTCCTGCGTGATCTTGTTCTTGACTTGAAAATGATCATTTGTTGGATTCCATTATAATTCAAGCTCTTGTGTGAGAACTAATTTCCTTGAAGACTGGATGTTTGGTAGAGAGAAAAATAATTCTTCCCCTCTAGGAATTTGATTGGATCTTTGTGATCTTGTTATTTATATTTCCAAAAGAATTTGGGTACTGAAACTTGAGTTATGGATTTCGTTCCAGTCTACGTTCAATTGCATGTTGCCATCGTTCTGCAGAGAGGCAAGGAGATCGAATTTGCTTGGGATCCCTTTTTGTTGGCAGTCTGAAAACAAATCTTCCATCCTGTTGTTGGCTTGTGTGTGTGATGAAATGTTTTTCACAGACTTGCTGTTCTGATATCTTGGTGGACTTCTCCACTGTTTCCACTTCCCAGAAGCAGTAAAAATTGTGCTCCAGACAGTTGTCTTCTCGTGGTAGAAATGTATGCTGAGGGTAATGCTTTGTAGTAGTGGCTGAATTTCGACCAGTGATTACGCAGCCAAATACTGTCCCTTGTGGAACTGGATAATTAACAGGACGTGTCCTTCTGGCTGATGGAAGAATCTGATAGGAAAAAAGTTAGCTCCAATGAACAGATAAAAGTCCTCTGGTTGATCAAATCGTTCATCAGCCAACTTGATGTCTTTTGGAGTCTTACAGGTACTTTAGTCCAACTTGGTGGATGGTGTGTTACCATTCATATGAGACAAGATGACACAATTAATTGTTTCATGCCAGTCTGTAAGCATGGAACTTAAAAGTAATAAGGCACTGTGATTTGTCTCATTGTTGACACTAGATATGCCTTGTATTTGTGATGTGTCTGGGTTCTGGATTAACTCAAACGTTGTACACATCTGTTATGGAATGCGATTGTGAAGCAGTGTCTAACAAAGCTCTGCAGGGAACATATTGAACAAATTTATTCTGAACTTCCACAATGGTTGTGGATAGTAGAATGTAATTTCTGGGTTTGCCCTTGAATGAACAGTATGTGTTTACTTCTGCAGTGGAACTGCCTTTTACATCTGCAAGTGGAAGGTTGGTTGTTGAACACTTGTCATTAGTTGATTGAAGTTGCCTGTCTATGTGCAGCATGAAATGATATCTCTTGTGACAATGACGACCCACTAGCTTCGAACATGTTCGATGCCTTGCAAATGTTTGCAAGCAGTTGAAACAAAGCCCTGATTGCTTGGAATGATTAAGGCGTTGCTTAACATGCATGTTGAGAAATTTGTCACATTTGAAATTTCTATGTGATTCATTACACCAAATAATTTTAGCTGCGTTGCTACGTTGGAATAAGATTTACTAACCTTGTTTGCAGTTGACCCTGATGACCATAAATTGCTAGGATCTAACTTTAATGTTTGGGTTGCCTGCAGTAGCTGAAGAGCTCTGAATCTTTTTTCCAGGAATGTGACTAAATCTGCTGTCGTTGGGGTTTCTGCGCGCTAAGCAGTGTTCAGCTCTCATTCTCGTTGCATTTCAGGGTCGAGAGTGGCTAACATCAAATGATTCAACATAAAGTCTTGTACAGGCACATAAAATAATATTATTTTCAAGGCATTTATGTGGCTTGACACATGGTTATTCAATTGGCGTAATGATGATTTTTCTCCCTTTCTTACATAGGTCATTGGACATAAATGCTTAGCATGCATCATGGGAATTAATCGCTTGTTATTGTAACGTTGTGTCATTATTAGCCAAGCAACAAAAAAATTTCATTTGTAATTTTTAAATTACTATTAATATCTTTGGTTTTATTCTTGAGTGAAGCAATTTTGTAGTGGAAATTCTGAACTGATGACAAGGTTGCATTATTGAAAACTAATGCCTCAAATGTGTCTCAGTACTGTAACCAGCTACAGGTTTCACCTTCAATTGTTGGCAATGCAATGGTTGGTAGGATAAAATGTGTGCTAAACGCGCCGACCTCGGAGTGCGATTGCTCTTTCCTGAACCACTGCTTCGTAATGCGTTGTTTCTGGGCCATCGTGTATCAATCACACGATGTATCAGCTCACTGAAATTAGCCTTCATTTCGTAGTACTGATTTTCAAATAGTTCTTGAACACAATATTGGTTTGTGTCTTCAGATATTTCCAGTTCATTTTGTGCAGTGTCATTTCTATCGCAGATGCCTTGTAAATCATAAAAACTCACCTGAATATTATTTAATTTACGGTCACCTGATTCAATTAATGTCTGCATTCTTGTGATAGATGATTTGGCTACAGCATTTTGCCTGAATGCTGTGCACGTCTTTTTGCATCCATGTTCTCTCGCGGGTGAAGATATGGAATAATTAGTGAAGGTCAGTGCGATTAGTAGCCTTGCTGGTGGCTGCTAATTATTTTCGTGAAGTCCCGATTGTACTAGAAATTTTTCGTTATATCACGTCCTTTAATATTTATCCGTAACTGATGGACCAAACAATACGTACACTCTGGTTTATACATATCGTGTGAACAATTTGTTCCGATATTGCTGCTGGTTTAACTTAGAAATTAAATTATACAAACCAAATATTTTCAAAGAAGGTTTTTGTTATATTTATAGAAAATCACGCTAACCAATGACACAATATTATCAGTGGTTGTAACTCTGTTTATATGTAATATTATTTGACCTTTTTTAATGTAAAAGCTCAACACTTATGTTGTCATTAATCAAGCTACATTGTAATGAATATCTTATAAACATGTTTACACTGATCACAATCGCAATACATTATTTGACTGTGGTTCAAAACACTGAGAAATATATTTGCACGGTTTATTTGTGACATATAACTATAATTTGTGCAGATGATAAATCTCTGTGCTAAGTCACACTTTATGTATTTTCGTGGAAAAAATAACTCTAAGGAACTTAAATTTTTAACCATTCTGGTCTGTAAAATTTGTAACCTGTTGCTGGTTCTAACCTGTGAAGACCTCCAGCAAGCTAAACTTTGTGTAGCTCACAAGAGTGTGTCAATTGCGATTCAAAAGCAGACTGCAACACTGATTTCTAAACACATAACTAAATAACACTATAACTGATGTGATAGTCAAATGATAGAACCTGTGGTTGCTTTGAAAAAACCACAAACGTCCGTTTTATCACAAGTATAAATAGATATGTTGTCTGCTTAAAAACATGGATACCTACCCAAGCAAACTTTGTCAATGACGCTGGAAGACTGAAGCCACTCTACGGAAAAAACTCGCAGTTCACTACATAACAAAGAGGAAAGTCTCGAAGTTTCGGAACGCTCATGGCGTCACATAACTCGTGATGGTGACATCATCCCAAAAGTATACTAAGATTTGTGCGATCTGATGCGACCAATGTTACGCCTATTATTCTCAAGAATATCCTACAATAAAATTTGTCCTTAGCGTAATATATTGTCACCCGCATAAAAAATGATACGATATTTCATTATTTACACGCGGTAAAGGCAAATTTTGCAACGGGACTTTTAAAGTTTCCTTTGGTGTTCCTAAATGTGACCACTCGAACGACGCCATCCTTCCCAGGAAGGATTTCCTTGATGACAGCTGTGGGGCAGAGTAATGGCTTCGTGATTTCCTCCCACAAAGTGATGACATCGCCTGGTTTTAGGTTCCGGTTGTCCTGTGTCAGCGTTGACACTTTTGCATACCCTGGAGTTAGTCGGATGACGAATGTAGCCAGAACTGTAGCAGTTGTTGTTGACAGGTTTGCCACCTGGAATGTCTATTGCATTTTACATCAGTAGAGTGAGCAGCAGTACTTGGGTAAGTGGTTCACCAATTAGAAAATTTCCAGGAAAGAAATAAGTTGATTTTAATGTGTCATCAGATAAGGCACACAAGGTTCTGGAGATTATACAGACCTCTATCTCAGCAAGTAAATACCAAAATATTTCCGATGTGGGAACAAGAGAACCTAGTGTTCTTCGCAGATGAAACTTAGTGGATTTCACTGTTTTCCCCATAATCTTCCTAAGTGAGGTCCATGTGGTGGGATGAATTTTAATTGTCATTCTTCAGCGGCCTAGAAAATCTTGAACGTTGCCTTCTGTGATGTGGATTGAGTCATCCTGTAGATTTCATGGAGTTCATTAGCTGCACTTTGAATTTTGGCACCCTTGCTTTAAATTAATAATCTTTGGTTTCCCTCGACGTGCAAGGAAATTTCTCTTGGCGGCAAGAAATTTTTCCTAGATAAGCTTGTAACTACTTAAATATGAACAGCCTTTGTCGCGATGCAGACACATAAGGCAATGTAACCCTTTCTTATTATTTTGCTACGTGGTGGTCCCAACGTGAGAGATATTGGTCCAGATTAATCCACGCCTTTAGTGTGGTATGCCCTGTAAGAATGTATTCGTGCTGATGGCAGCTATCTCATTAAATGTTTTATTGCTGTGCCTTGTATCTAAAACATATTAGGCACTGATGAATGACTGTTTCACCAAGTCCTTATTCGTGGAATCCAATATACCTCTCTTAGAATCGCTATTAAGAAATATGGCCCACATAGTGAAACTTATGTCCTCTGTTGCGACAATCATTTGTGTGAAGTGATGATTTGAATGCAAACTCATCTGATGCATTGTTTGATAAGGAAGCATGGATTGCTGTATACTTTCTACCCTCTGAGAAATTCTTCCTTTTCTATGAAGGAATGCAATGTTTTGAGAGAACTGCTGTCTTCAACTTCTTGATGATCCATTAAATTCTTCATTTATTGTGCATGAAAGATTTGTTGTACAATCTTCACACAGCCTGTCTGAGCCTGTTCATTATTTTGTTGAATAGGATAGTTGATTGTTTATAGACGTATGGAATTTTGCAGTTGCTTATGAAGCTCATGCATTATGCAATTATTCTGAAGTGTATGTTCAAATTCGAAAATATTTGTGTGATATTTTTTGGAGGTTGAGGACATGCAGTGTGCACTTTTCTGAGTTCCAGGTTGTACTTTGTGTGTGTTGATCTCTGTTGTATGCCAGCTGGATGGCTCCTGTGAAAACCATTCTTGTCTCTTCACCATAGTGTGAATGTTGACAGTGTTGTAGGTTCAATCACTCTAGAAATGAGATCAGCAGCATTTGATTGAAATGGCACATGTCTCCATGAAGCCGATGCTCTTTCTTCTTGAACGAGAGCAACTCTGATGCCTACAAACATTTTCCAAATGTTAGGTGGACCCTGTATCCATGTGAGTAGAATGGAGATATCTGTCCATAAGTAGGACTCATTTATTGTTATGTTGTGGGCGCCTATGGCCTTCTAGTACAATTTGGAAAACAATGTAACTGCACAAAGTTCCGATCTTCATATGGTTCATTGTTTCATTGGTGCCACATTTGGTGAGGAAAACAGAAGTTCAACAGATCCCTTCTTGTTACTTTCTGTGGAGAGAATATATAGGTAAGTTCCATAGGCTCTTTCAATGCTGTCACAAATTCATGAATATGTATGTTGACAAAAATACAGCAGGTAACAATCCGGGTTATCTTCAGTTATGAGAGTTTAGGAATAGTCTAAAACAGTTTATCCCTTTCTTGTTGCAGATGAGCTGGAAGTATTTCATCACATTGACATTTTTCTTGCCACTTTTTTTGTAGAAATATCTTGTGGGCAATGACAACTGGACTAAGGAGTCTGAGAGGGTCAATTAATGATGCTGATGGGATTAGCACCTTTCGTTTTGTACTCGCTGTGTATTTTGTTGTTTTCACCTGTGTGGTGTTGTATTTGACCTGAAATGATCCTTTGTTCAATTCCATAGTATTCCAAGCTCTTTTGGGGAACTTATTATATTGAAGACTGGATGATTGGTAGACAGAAACATGTTTCTTCCCCTCATGGGATTTCACTGGAGCCCTGAGATCTTGTCTTTATATTTCTAATGAATTTGTAGTACGGAACTTTGAGTTCTGGATCTCGTTCCTCTCTACGTTCAATTTTATGTATTCTTCACTCTTCAGAGAGGCGAGAAAATGTAAATTGCTTGGGATCCATCTTTGTTGGTAGTCTGACAACAAATCTTCCTTCTTGTTTTTGGGTTGTGTGTGTGGTGAAATGTTTTTCACAGACTTGTTTCTCTGTTGTCATGGTGGATTGCTCCACTGGTACCACTTCTCAGAAGCCTTTTAAATTACGATCCAGACTTTTGTCTATTCGGAGTAAAATTGTATTCTGTGTTCATCATCTCTAGAAGTGGCTGGATTTCAAACAGTGGGTATTCAGCCAAGAACTATCTCTTGTTGTACTGGATAATTACCTGGACGTGTCCAACTCTCTGATCGAAGCATCTCGTAGAATAATTCATGTTCAATGTATAAATCAATGCCCCCTGCTTGATCAAACTCTTCATCACCCATCTTGGTGAGTTTCTGAATATTCCAGGGACTTGTTTCCAAATTGGTGGATGGTCTGTTGCCAGTAACGTAAGACAAAATTGTTCATTTAAGCGTTTTATGCCAGTCCATATGTCTAGACCTTAAATGTATTTAGTCACTGTGATATGTCTCTGATTTGACTCTATATATACCTTGTATTTGAGCATTTGTCTATGTTCTGTATAACCCTAAACGTTGTACACATCTCTCTGTTTTGAAATGCGATTTAGAAACATTGTCTAACGATGCTCTGCATGGAACCTATTGACCAAATTTTTTCTGAACTTCCACAATGTCTGTGGCAATTAGAATGTAATTTCAGGTTTTGCCCTTGAATGAACAATATATTTTGACCTCTGCATTTGTGTTGTCTCTTGCATCTGCAGGTGGACCATTGGTTGTTGACCTATTGTCATTAGTTGAATGAAGTTGCCTGTCTATGAACAGAAAGATATGATGATTCTTGTGACACTGACGACAACTTTTTCGAACAGGTGTGATTTCTAGTAAAGGGTTCAAATCATTTGAAACAAAGTCCTGATTGCCCGGCATGATTAAGCCGTTGCTTCTCTTGTGCATTGAGAAATTTGTCAAATTGTCAAAATCTATGTGATTCATTACAAAAAGAACATTGTAGCTGTGTTGCTACGTTGGAATAAAATTTACTAACCTTGTTTCCAGTTGACTGTGATGAGCATAAAATGTTAGGAACTACCTTCAGTGATTGGGGTCTCTGCAGTAGCTCATGAGCTCTGCATCTTGATTCAACTAATGTGAATAATTCTGCAGTTTGTGGGGTATCTGCTCGCCAAGAACTGATGAGCTCCCACTCCCGTTATATTTCAGGGTCGATTGTGGCTCACATCAAATGTCTCAACCTTAAATCTTGTAGATTCACATTCAATGATAAGGCTTGTAAGGCATTCATGTTTCTTGACACATTGTTAAATATTTCGCGCCATAATGATGCGTCTCCCTTCCTTACTTGGGGTATTTGACATAAGTAGTTGGCACGCATCATGGCAAATTATCGTTTGTTATTGTAACATTGAGTCACTAGTTGCCAGGCAATAAAAATATTTTTATTTGTAATCTGTAAATTACTTAACAGAACTTTGGCTCCATCCTTGTGTGAAGCAATGAGATAGTTGAAATTCTGAATATTAGACAAAGTTGTATCATTGACAACTATTGCCTCAAGTGTGTCTGTGTATTGTAACCAGCTACATGTGTCACTTTCGAATGTTGGAAATGCAGTGGTAGGTAGCTTATTGTGTGTGATACTCGTATGTGACCTCGGAGTGTGATGGTTTTTTTTGACCCCCTGCTTCGTAATGAGCTGTTTCTGAGCCGTGTTGTGTTAATCACAGAATGTAAAAGCTCACTGAACTTAGCCTTAAATTCGTAGTACTGTTTTTCAATTATTTCTCGATCAACAAATTGATCGGTGTCATTAGATAATCCCAATTCATTTTGTGCAGTGTCATATCTATCAAAGATGCCCTGTATGTCATCAAACCTCACCTGAATTTCATTCATTTTACTATCACCTGAATCAATGAATGTCTGCATTCGTGTGATAGAAGATTTGGGCACAGGACTTTGACCGATGTTCTGTTCATGTCTTGTTGCATTCATGCTGTCTCGTGGTTGAACAGCTGGTATGTTGAGTGAAGTTCAGTGGGTTTTATTACATTGGGTAGAGGCTGCTAAGTGTTTTAATTAAGTCCCGATTGTACTTGCGGTTCTTTGTTAAATCACGTCCTTTATTTATATTCGTTCCCGGTGGACCCATCTATATTTAAGTTCTGTTTCATACATATCGTGGGAAAAAGGTTTCCCATATTGTTTCTGGTTCAACACAGAGATTAAATTATACAAATTTAAATTCTTTCAAAGAATGTCTTTGTTGTCATGAGAGTAAATCACTCTATGCAATGCCGCAATATTATCAGTGGTTGTAACACTGTTTATGTGTAATATTATTTGACTTTGATTAATATATAAGGCTCAAAATTTGTGGTGTCATTAATCAAATGACATTCAAATTATTCACTTATAAACAGGGTTACAATGATAAAAACCGCAATGTATTAATTAAATTGTGGTTCAATACACAGAGAAATGTAATTGCACTGATTTTTACAAACATATAATTATAAATAGTGGAGATGAAAAACCTCTGTGTTACGTCACACTTTATGAATAATCGTGGACACAATAGCTGTATGAAATTTAAATATTGGATGCTTGTGGTTTGTAAAAATATGTAACTGTTTCTGGAGCTAACCTGTGTAGCCCTCCAGCAAGTTAAACTGCGTCTAGCTCACAAGTGTGTTTCAATCTAAATTCCTAAGAAGACTGCAACACTGATTTCTTAGCACATCACTAAATAACACAATAAATGATGTGATTGTGGAATTATAACCCCTGCGGTTCCCTTGAAAGTAACACAACCCTTTTTTGTGACACAAGTATAACTAGAATTGTTGTCTGCTTAATTCCCCATGGATCGCTACACATGCAAACTGTGTTACTGACGCTGGAAGACTGAAGCAACGCTACGGAAAGACGCGCAGTGCCCTACAAAACAAAGAAGAAGGACTCGAAATTTCAGATCGCTCATGACGTCACAAAAAATGTGATGTTAACATAATCCTAAACTCTACCAAGTTTTCTGCAATGTGATGCGACCTGTGTTACGCCTAATATTCACAAGAAAACCCTAAAATCAAATTTGTCCTTACCGTAACATAATACCAACCCCAGAAACAAGGACTCTATTGTTCACTATTCACACGAGTTTAAGGGCAAATTTTTACAATGGGACATTTAATGTCTCCTTTGGGTTTCCTAACTGTGATCAATCGAAAGATGCCATCTTTTCCTGGATGGGTTTCCTTAATGACAACAGTGGGCCTCTGTAATTTTGTAGTGTTGTACTTCTTCTGCAGGTTGAGATCCCCTGTTTGTGGGTTGGGGAAGGTCCTCTGCCAGCGTTGACGCTGTTGCATACTGTGGAGGTAGTCGAATGACCTATGTTTCCAGAACTGTTGCAGTTGTTGTTGATAGGTTTGCCACCTGGAAAGGATATTGCATTTGACATCAGTAAACTCAGCAGCAAGTAATTGGATAAGTGGTTCACCAATTAGAAAATTTCCAGGAGACAAATAAGTTGGTTTGAATGTGTCATCAGATAAGGCACACAAGGGTATGTAATGTGCAAGTAATGTGAACAGTTCTTCGTAAGTGGCAAACTGAGAACCTAGTGTTCTTCGCAGATGATATTTCATGGATTTCACTCCTTCTTACCATAATGCTCCTAATTGAAGTCCATGTGGAAGGATGAATTTCCATTCGCATCCTTCAGTGGCGCTGAAGTCCTGTAACTTTGCCTTCCGTGATTTGGATTAAACATCTTGTAGATTGCATGAAGTTCAACAGCTACACCTTGTAAGTTGGTACCATTGCCTGCATAAAATATCATTGTTTTCCCTCGACTTGCAATGAAACTTCTCAGGGCAGCATGAAATGCTTCCATAGAAAAGCTTGTGGCTACTTCAAAGTGAACAGCCTTTGTCACGATGCAGACAAATATTACAATGTAAACTTTTATTAATTTTTTGCTACGTGGTGGTCCCAATCCGAGTTATATTGGTCCAGATTAATCCATGCCTGTAGTGAGGAATAGCCTCGAAGTTTGTACTCATGTTGATGGCTGCTCACTCATGAGCTGTTCAGTTGTTTGTTCCTTGAATCTATAGTAGCTTAGGCAAGATGAATGTCTGTTTTCGCCAAGTTCCTTATTTGTTGAATCCAATATTTCTTTAATAGAAGTGCTATTAAAAGTTGTGACCTGTAATGGTGAAGTCTTATGTGCTCTGCTGAGACAACCAATTGTGTGAAGTGATGATTTGAAGGCAAAATCGTCTGATGCATTATTTGATAAGGAAGCATATATTCCTGTAGTCTTCCTCCCACTCTGAGAAGAACTTCCTTATCTATGAAGTGTTGCAGTGTCTTGAGAGAACGGCCGGATTCAACCTCTTGTTGATCCATTAAATTCTTCATTTCTTGTGCATGAGAAATTTGTTGTACCATCTTCAAACAGCAAGTCAGAGCCTGATCAACATCAAGTGTGGAGAGGATAGTTGATTGCCTGTAGGCATTGGGATTTCTTCAGTTGCTTTTAAATCTCTTGCAGTATTTATTTATTTATTTTTATTCTTGTTCGTCTGATCTATAATAGGCACTGTAGGAGGCCATAAGATATGGAACAAGTCAAAGATATTTGGATATAAATATAAGGGTAACAAATTGAAATGTACTGTTAATATATACAGTATAAATATAAAGACTATATAAGTTTAATATCAGATTGTATTCAAACAGTTTATTTAGTGCCAGCAGTTGAATATAATATATAATAGAACACAATATAATAGTAGTATGTGAGTTGAGATTCAACGCACTGTTTTGTATGTTGGATTCTCATATTGTATCAAAGGAAATGAAATTCAGATTATTCAGTCATTATAAAAATACAAAATGTCCAACCCTATTAAACCATACAAATGCGTGCAATGGATAATAGTACATTAACACATTCATGTGGATATGCACCATAACGACTTATATCATTTTTGTTTGATTTTATAATTTAAGTACTCTATTAATGAATAAAGGAACGGACAAAACACACCTATAAATGCAAATCCACCAATTACATCCCCTTTTTGTTGTCACTAACAACACTTATATTATAGAGCACAAGGTAATCTACTATTCAGACACAGCTAGTGACATCTATATTCACTAATAGATCATTAATCAGAGAGCATAAAATGCAATTACTGTGATTAATTTGTTAAAATTGGAAAATATTCGTGTGATGTGTTCTGAACATTTTAAACATGCAATGTGCACATTTCTGATTTCCAGTTTGTCTGTGTGAGTGTTGATCTCTGTTATAGTCTAGGTGGATGGCTCCTGTTAAAGCCATTGTGGTTCTTTCCACCGTAGTGTGGATGTTGACAATGTTGTAGATTCAATCGCTCTTGATATGAGATCAGGAGGATTGCATTGAGATGGCA
>Ga0131853_10008459_pt1 | contig 18758 bp, 13 predicted proteins | sample TergutLab28metaG_FD_92764 | JGI IMG/M metagenome (GOLD analysis project Ga0131853, IMG submission 92764) | Labiotermes labralis P1 segment gut microbial communities from Petit-Saut dam, French Guiana - Lab288 P1 (version 2) (version 2) | ecosystem: Host-associated > Arthropoda: Insects >...
CTGTCCCGCGATGACTTCTGGGCCCGCCCGCATGAGCGCCGGCACGCGGCCTACGCGCGACTGCGGGCGATGACGGCCCCACTGTTCTTCGAGGCGCCGCCGTCGCCGTACGGGAAAGACGAGGGAGGTTACTACGCCCTGGTACGGCACGCGGACATAGTGGAGGCCAGTCGCAATCCCCGGATATTCTCCTCGGCTTCGGGGACGACGAGCATTACCGATCGCCCGGCCGAGATGAATGAGTTCTTCGGCTCGATGATTCACATGGACGATCCCCGGCACGGGAGGCTGCGCCGCATCGTGTCCCGGGGATTTACCCCGCGGATGATCCGGAAATTCGAGGAGGACGTCCAGAAGGCGGCCGCCGCGATCGCGGGTAAAACGCTGGCGGCGGGCACGGGAGAATTCGTGGCGGACGTCGCCGCGCGCCTTCCCCTCAAGGTCATCTGCGACATGATGGGCGTCGGCGACGAGCATTACGACATGGTGCTGCGCGCCTCCATCATCATCCTCGCCGGAGGGGACCCGGAACTCGTCAGCCAGGACATGGACACCGCCCGCGCGCAGCTCATGGAATCCGTCCAGGCGATGACCGGGCTGATGCGGACGCTGGCCGCCGAGCGCGAGGCCGGGCCCCGTGACGACCTGATCTCCGCCCTGGTGTCCGCCAACGTCGACGGCGAACGGCTCACCCCGGAGGAACTGGGGTCCTTCTTCATCCTGCTGACGGTGGCCGGCAACGAGACTACCCGGAACGCGCTCTCCCACGCGCTGGTCCTGCTCACCGAGCATCCTGACCAGCGCGAGTTCCTCATGGCGGATTTCGAGGGACGGATCGACGCGGCCGTCGAGGAGGTCATCCGCTACGCCTCGCCGATCATCTGGATGCGCCGCACGGTAACCGCCGACACGGTCCTGAACGGGCAGTCCTTCGCCGAAGGCGACAAGGTGCTGATGTTCTACCAGTCCGCCAACCGCGACGAGGCCGTGTTCACCGACCCGGACCGGTTCGACATCACGCGATCCCCCAACCCGCACGTGGGCTTCGGCGGCCCGGGCCCGCACTTCTGCCTCGGCGCCCACCTCGCCCGGCGCGAGATCCGGGTGATGCTCCGCGAACTGCTCACCCGGGCACCCGCGGTCCGCGCCTCCGGGGACCCCGCCTACCTCCGCTCCAGCTTCCTCAACGGCATCAAACGCCTTCCCTACGAGTTCTAGCGGCCCTCTGAGCCGCTAGCCTCCGGGCATGGAAGACACCTGGGCAACGGTCGCGGAGCTGAGGAACTGGCTGGACGGGCACAGCACGCTGCCGCCGGAGACCGAGCGACTGCTCCGGATCATGAAGCTGTCCGAGGAGAGCGGCGAGGTCGCCCAGGCGGTCATCGGGGTGACCGGGCAAAACCCGCGCAAGGGGATCACGCACACCTGGGACGACGTTCAGGCCGAACTGTGCGACGTGATCCTCACCGGGATGGTCGCGCTGGCCACGCTCACGCCGGATCCGCAGCAGACCTTCGACGCCCACCTGGCCCGTGTCCGCGACCGGTCGCTCCGCGCCCCCGGGTAACCGTCGCGGGCCCGCCTCGATGACGGCACGGACTTCGGCTTCGGTGACCTGGGGCCCGAAGTCGGTGACGGCCCAGGTCAGGCCCGCCTGCTCCCAGGGACCGAGGTCGGTGCCCGGCGGGAAGTCCGCGATCAGGTCGAATGACTCGCCGCCGGGACGGCTCTCGCTAATCGAGGCGGCCAGCTTCGCCAGTTCCTCCGGGCCGGGCACGCCGATCGGGAAGTAGCCGTCCCAGCGCAGTGCCCGGTTCAGCGGCCGGCGGTTCGGCCACTCTCCCGCGATCCACACCGGAGGCCGGGGCCGCTGCGCCGGAAGCGGCTCGAATTCCCCGGCCCAGTACCCGGCCAGGGCTTCCAGCCCCTGGTCGAGCAGGCGGGCGCGCTCCCGCGGGTCGGCCACTTCCCCGAACGGCTCGTACTCGTTGTTGCGGGGACTGCCGAGGCCGGCCCCGAAGATCAGCCGGCCGGAGCTGAGCAGGTCCAGCGTGGCGGTCTCGCGGGCCAGCTTGTGAACCCGGCGGCGCGACGGCGGCGTCACCATCGGGCCGATCACCACCCGGGAGGTGGCGCACGCCACCGCCGCCAGCGTCACCCACGGATCGGCGACCGCTTTCACCGGCGGCCGGTAGGCGATGTGATCCCAGACGAAGAATCCGTCCCAGTCCTTCTCCTCGGCCCGCGCGGCCAGCTGTGCCACCACCCGCGGGTCCGAGAGTTCCCCGAACGGCGCGATGTCGATCGCGTGCTTCATGAGGCGAGCGTAGCCGTAGAAAACCCGTTGCCGCACCGGCACGGCACGATCGGCGCCGGGCGCGATGTCACCCTGGTGTCGGCTTATGTTCGCGATCGCTGTCGTTATGGCAACGGAAACAGCGAACTTAGCGACGGGGGTGCGGGGTGAGCGACGGGGGTGCGGGGTGAGCGGCGGCAACCGGCAGGCCGAACGGATCGCCCCTGGCCTGGTGTTGGTATGATCATGGCTCTCTTTGAGCGCGGATGACATCGATGTCACGAACTCGGGTGCGGCCGCTGACCTGCATGCCGACGAGGTGGGAAGGGTGGGATGTGAACGAGCACGACATCCTGGTCGTCGGAGGCGGCATCGGGGGAATCGCGACCGCGCTGGCCCTCGGCCTCGCCGGGCACACGGTCCACCTGACCGAGCAGGCGCCGGCCTTCAGCGAGATCGGCGCGGGCCTCCAGCTCGGGCCGAACGCCATCCGCTCCTTCGACCGGCTCGGCGTCTGGTCCTCCCTGAAGAAGCTCGCGGTCACCCCGCGGTCCGCCCTGATCATGCACGCGGTCACCGGCGAGCGGCTGACCCGGATCGACTACGGCGCCCCGTTCACCGAGCACTACGGGTACCCGTACGTCGTCGCCCACCGGCACGACGTCCTCAACCAGCTGCTGGCCGCGGCCGAGGCGGCCCCGACGGTCACGCTGGAGACCGGCCGCCGGGTCGAGACGGTCGCCGAGGGCCCGGACGGGGCGGCCGTCACGTTCGCGGACGGCTCGTCCACGACGGCCCGGGTCGTGGTCGGCGCCGACGGCATCCGGTCCCGCACCCGCCTCCTGCACGACGACAGCGAGCCGCTGTTCACCGGCCAGGTCGCGTTCCGCGGCACGGTGCCGATGGCGGACATCCAGCTCGACGTCGACCCGACGGACATGATCCTCTGGATCGGCCCGAACCGGCACCTGATCCAGTACCCGGTCCGCGGCGGCGACCTCTACAACCTGGTCGCGGTCATGGAGAGCCACTGGGCCGCCGCCGGGCGCGACGACTGGGGCTCGCGCGAGGAGCTGGACGAGGTCTACGCCGACAGCTGCGAGCCGGTGAAGAAGGCGCTGTCCCTGTTCGACAACCACAAGCCGTGGCCGATCTACGACCGGGACCCGCTGCCGGGCTGGTCCACCGACCACACTGTCCTGATCGGCGACGCCGCCCACGCCATGCGCCAGTACCTCGCGCAGGGCGCCTGCCAGGCCCTCGAGGACGCGCTCGTGCTCGCCCAGGAGCTGACCCGGACCCCGGACCGGCCGCGGGAGGCGTTCACGCGCTACGAGGGCCGCCGCCTGGAACTGGCCACCAAGTGCCAGGAAGTGGCGCGGCCCTGGGGCGACCTGTGGCACACCCTCGACAACACGACGCAGGTGCTGCGGGACAAGTACTTCCGGCTTCGCGCCGACGACGACTACTCCGAGTTCGACTGGCTGTACTGCGACAACGTCGGTTCCGGCGTCCCTCACCTCTCCTGAAAGGCACCGACATGCGCTTCGCCAGCCTCATCCACGAAGGCCGCACGGTCGTGGCGGCGGTGACGGACGACGGCTTCCGTGACCTCACCGCCCTGGCGCCGACCCTCACCGGCCTCCTGCCCCGCCTGGACGCGCTGACCGCGGCGCAGGTCGCGGACCAGCCGCTGCTGCCCGGCGACCCGGCGTACGCCCCGCTCATCCCCCGGCCCGGCAAGATCGTCGCCGCGCCGGTGAACTACACCGACCACAAAGAGGAGATGAAGCAGGCCGGCGACGTGTCGGCCCTCGGCTTCTTCCTGAAATCCCCGTCGTCGGTGATCGGCCACGGCGGGACCGTACGGCTGCCCTACTCCGACCGCCGGTTCGACCAGGAGGGCGAGCTCGCCCTGGTCGTCAAGAAGCGGGCCCGCAACATCCGCGCCGACGACTTCGAGGCCTACGTCGCCGGGTACACCTGCCTGCTCGACATCACCATGCGCGGCGGCGAGGACCGCTCCGCGCGCAAGTCGTTCGACACCTTCAGCCCCGTCGGCCCGCACCTGGTCACCCCGGACGAGATCGGGGACCTGCGGGCGCTGACGCTGCGCTGCTCGGTGAACGGGACGCTGCGCCAGGACGCCGACATCGCCGAGCTGATCTGGGACGTGCCGGCCTTCCTCGCCTACGCGTCCTCGGTCACCACCCTCGAGCCCGGGGACATCGTCTCCACCGGGACGCCGGCCGGGGTGGGGGTCATCGGCGACGGCGACTCCGTCGAGGTCACCATCGGCCAGATCGGGACCCTCGCCGTGTCGGTCTCCAGCCGCGACGCCGTCCCGTGTCCCACCGGCGGCGCGGACTCCGGGCCGAAGGCGCCGGAGAAGCTGACGCCGGTCCGCGACCGCGGCACGGCCGCGCGGTAGCCGGCCGGGGGGTCAGTCCGCCAGGTCGAGGGCGGCGCCGACGACGGAGTCCGCGTCGATGCCGTGCCAGCGGTAGACGCTGTCCAGGTCGCCGGACTGCCCGAAGCGGGTCACTCCCAGGTGCGCGGCCGGGACCCGGTTGACTCCGGCGAGGAACGCGAGGGTGTGCGGGTGGCCGTCGAGGACGGTGACCATCGGCGCGGAGCGCTCGGCGGGCAGGACCGTGCCGAGGATCCACTCCGGCGCCGGCGACAGGCCCCGGCGGGCCTGGAGAGCGTCGAACAGCAGCCCGGCCGAGGTGACGACGATGACGTCGGGCCGGTGCCCCTGGGCTTCCAGGCGCCCGGCCGCGGCGAGGGCCTCGGTGACCATCGCGCCCATGGCGCAGATCGTGACCGTGGGGGTCCCGGCGGACCGGCGCAGCGTGTAGGCGCCGGCGACGACGTGGCGCCGCCGGCGCTCGCGGGCGGCCGGGTCCTCCGGGATCGCGGCGAGCGTCTGGTCGACGGGCCGGGTGGACAGCCGCAGGTAGGCCGAGCGGCCTCCGGGACGGCCGAGCTGCGCCATGGCGGCCAGGAGGACCCACTCGGTCTCGAGCGCGAACGCGGGCTCGTAGGCGATCAGTTCGGGCTGTTCCAGCCCGATGGAGGCGGTCGTGATCGACTGGTGGGCGCCGCCTTCCGGGGCGAGGGTGACGCCCGAGGGGGTGCCCGCCAGGATCGACTGGCCGCCGGCGTACATGCCGAACGACCAGGGCTCGAGCGCCCGCTCGATGAACGGGTCGTACAGCACGCCGACCGGGATGAGCGGCTGGCCCCAGCGGCTCCAGGTGGCGCCGAACTCCCCCAGCGCGCCGACGAGGTTGACCTCGGAGATGCCGAGCTCGAGGTGGCGGCCCTCGGGGCGTTCCCGCCAGTGCAGCAGCGTCTCGCTGTCGTCGCCGAACCAGTCCCGGCGCTCGGCGGGGGCCCAGACCCCGGCCTTGTTGATCCAGCCGGCGATGTTGGTGGTGGAGCTGACATCGGGGCTGAGCGTGACGATCCGCTCGGCCGCCTCCGGGGCGGCCCGGCTGACGTCGAGCAGGGCCCGGCCGAGCGCCGCCTGGGTGGTGGCGGTGCCCTTCGGCGTCCGCCCCAGGTCGGCGGGCAGGTCACAGGCGGGCGCCGCGGGCACCGGCGGCCGGCGCAGGCGCGCCGCCGTCTGCTCGCACGCCACGGCCTCGGCGCTGCCGGGCGCGAAACCGGCCCACGGGTCGTCGGGGGAGACGCCCACGCGGGCGGCCAGGTCAGCGAGCTGGGTCCCGGTCAGCAGCGCCGAGTGATTCTGCGGGTGCCCCTCGGTCGCCAGCCCGTGTCCCTTGACCGTGTAGGCGAAGATGACGGTCGGCCGGGTGTCGTCGATGGCGCCGAGTGCCTCGTCGAGGGCCCGCACGTCGTGCCCGCCCAGGTTGCGGATCGCCGCGGTGAGCTCGTCGTCCGGCAGCGGCTTGATGAGCGCGGCGATCCCCCCGGAGTCCGGGCCGGCGCCGGGAAGACGGTCGCGCAGTTCGGGCGGGGTGCACCGCAGGAGCCGCTGGTACTCGGGGTTGGTCATCTCGTCGATGCGGCGGCGCAGCGCCTCGCCGCCCGGCTGTTCGAACAGTCCGGTCAGCCGGGCGCCGTACTTGACGGTGAGGACCTGCCAGCCGGCGGCGGCGAACATGCCCTCCAGCCGGGGCGTGCCCATGTTCGGGACGACCCGGTCCAGGGACTGGCGGTTGAGGTCGACGATCCACACCACCTCGCCGAGCTCGGCGACGAGGGGGTCGATGATCGCCTCCCACACGGCGCCCTCGTCCAGTTCGGCGTCGCCGAGCAGGGAGTACTGGCGGCCGCCTCCGGCCCCGCCGAAGTGGGAGTCGACGTACCGGCGGGCCAGGGCGCCCCAGACCGGCGCGGTCGCGCCGATGCCGACCGACCCGGTGGAGTAGTCGACTCCGTCGGGGTCCTTGGAGCGGCTCGGGTAGGACTGAAGGCCGCCGAACTCGCGCAGCCGGGTCAGGTAGGACGGGTCCAGTTCGCCGAGCAGGTACTTGATCGCGTGCAGCACCGGGGAGGCGTGCGGCTTGACCGACACCCGGTCCTCCGGGCACAGGTGCTCGAACCACAGGGTGGTCATGATCGCCGTCATCGACGCCGACGACGCCTGGTGGCCGCCGACCTTCAGGCCGGTGGGGTTGGGCCGGACCCGGTTGGCGTGGTCGATGATCGCCGTCGAGAGCCACCGGACGCGCCGCTCCACCGAGTCCAGCAGTTCCGCGCGGTCGGCTCCAACGGGCATCGTGACCTCCTGACCAGGGCAATTCTCGCCTCATTGAACCCACACCATCGCGTTATGCGCAAGTGAGGACGATATAATTGCGCGGATCGCTCAACTTGTCCCTGAGCCCGGCCGGGAGGCTGACCAGAATGCGTTCCCTCGACGCCCTCGACGCCAGGCTGCTGCGGGCGCTGGCCGGGGCCCCGCGGGCGACCGTGCAGGCCCTCGCCGCGGCCACCGGCGCGGCGCGCAACACCGTCCACGCCCGGCTGGCCCGCTTCGAGGACGAGGGCGTGCTCCGCTCCTTCGAGCGCCGGATCGACCCGGCCGCCCTCGGGTACTCCCTCACCGCCTTCATCAGCATCACCGTGGCCCAGCAGCGTCTCGACGAGGTCGGGGAGGCCCTGTCGGGGATCCCCGAGGTGCTGGAGGTCTTCGGGATCAGCGGCGGAGCCGACCTGCTCACCCAGGTCGCCGCCCGCGACGCCGACGACCTGTACCGGGTCGCGGGCCAGATCCTCGCGACGCCGGGCGTGGAGCGGACCGAGACGTCGCTGGCCATGCGCCACCTGGTGCCGTTCCGGCTGGCCCCGCTCCTGGAACGGCTCGCGGACCGCGCCTGAGGGCCCGCGCTGGAACCTCGATCCGTTATGGATAATCGGGGGTATGTCGTCGAACCTGCGGGCCATTGATTTCCACGTCCACCTGCCCACGCCGGACTGGCTGGACGGAAGCATGATCGGGTACGTGGAGGTAGCCGAGGCGTACTTCCGGTCGAAGGTCGAGCGGCAGTCCCTGGAGCAGCTCGCGGGCAAGTACCGCGACCTCAACGCCAAGGCGGTGCTCCTGGCCTGGGACGCCGAGACCGCGACCGGGCGCCCGCGGGTGCCGAACGAGACCGTGGCCGCCGCCGTCCGCGACTTCCCGGACGCGTTCACCGGCATCGGGTCGGTCGACCCGCACAAGGGACCGGACGCCGTCGAGGAAATCGCCAACATCGCCAGGCTCGGGCTGCGGGGCGTGAAGTTCCACCCGTCGCTGCAGGCGTTCTCCCCCGATGACCCGCAGTTCGACCCGATCTGGGCGGCGTGCGAGCGGCACGGCCTGCTCGCCCTGTTCCACACCGGCACCAGCGGGATCGGCGCCCGCCAGCCCGGCGGGCAGGGCATCCGGATCGACTACGCGCACCCGCTCAAACTCGATGCCGTCGCGGCCGCCCACCCGGACCTAACGGTGGTGGCGGCGCACTTCGGGTGGCCGTGGCACATGGACCTGCTCGCGATCGCGCTGCACAAGACGAACGTCTACATCGACATCTCCGGCTGGGCGCCCAAGCGGATCCCGTCCGAGGTGGTCCGCGAGCTCAAGGGCCGCCTGAAGGACCAGTTCGTGTGGGGCTCGGACTTTCCCTTCATCGACCCGCGGCGCTGCCTGGCCGAGGTCGATGAGCTGGGCCTCGGCACTGAGACACTGCTGCACGACAACGCCGCGCGGATCCTGAAGCTGTAAGGAGGTCACGGCAGCCTCGCCCCCGCCCGACACGCCCGGGATCCCGGCGCGCGGATTTGGACCGTCGCGGAACCGGCAACCGCGCGGCCGCCGCGCCAGCACAGCGCCCGCAAACGCTCTCACCTGCAATTTCTCTTGATTGTTTCTGAAGCTTCGTGTGCGGGACTGCTAATTTCGTGGGCCGCGGAGGCGCGACACGCGCTCCGACCTCGGAATCGCTCTTGAATGGGACATAGCGTGTGAAAATCTTGCCTGTCAGTTACCGGGCGCTGACCGCCGGCCTCGTCCTGGGCACCGCGCTGGCCGCCGGCGCCTCCGGTGCCGCGCCCGCCGCCGCCGCTGGCACCCCCACGACGATCACCATCACCGCGGGCGGGGACCGCACCACCGACACCGCGGTGAGCGGGCTCGGAGGCGTGACCTTCCAGGTACAGGGCGACGCGACGCCCGAGCAGTGCACGACTGACGCGACCGGCACCTGCACCGTGACCGTGGACGGCGGCAAGGCCTACACGATCACGGAAGCCTCTCCCGACCCGGCGGGCTGGTACTCCAACCCGCAGCTCGGCGTCGGCTCGCTGACCTCCGTGAAGCCGGCCGATTACACGACCGTCACCACGCCGAAGGTCACCGCCGGCCAGCAGGTCAGCATCCCGGTCCCGGCCACGAACTCCACGTCCGCCACCACCGGCCGCAGCGGCGTGTGGGCGCTGTCCCGCAACGACCCGTCGATGCCCGCCGTGTGCGGCCTGCGGGTCGCCCTGCTCTTCGACCTGTCCAGCTCGATCACGTCGCCGACGAACCACCTGCCGGACTACAAGACGGCCGCCACCGGTTTCGTGAACGCGCTGCGCGGCACCCCCGCCAGCGTCGGCCTCTACACCTTCGGCACCGCCGCCCCGGCCGCGAACACGAGCGGGACGAACAACACGAACCTTCCCCTGACCTCCGTCGCCAGCGGCACGGGCGCGGACGCCGTCAACGCCAAGATCAACGGCCTGGGCGTGCCGAGCGGCAGCTACACCAACTGGGACTCCGGGCTCTGGCAGATCGCCAACAGCCCCACGAAGTACGACGCCGTCATCGTGCTCACCGACGGCGACCCGACGAAGTACGGGACCGGCGGCACCGGCGGAACATCCGGCGGGACCACCCGGTTCGCCGAGACCGAGAACGGGATCTTCTCCGCCAACGCCCTGAAGGCCAAGGGCACCCGGGTCATGGCCGTCGGCATGGGCGTCACCGACCCCGGCTCCATCGACAACCTTCGGTCGATCTCCGGCCCGACATCGGGCTCGGACTACTACACCTCCGACTTCAGCGCCCTGGGCGACGTGCTCAAGGGCATCGTGGCGAAGAACTGCAACGGCACCATCAACGTGGTCAAGAACGTGATCCCGGGCTCAAACCCCGGGGACACCTCCGCCGCGACGCCCGCGCCGGGCTGGACCTTCAACGAGACGCAGCCCACCGCCACCGGCGTCACCGGGGACAGCGGCGGCACCAGCTTCAGCACCGGGCTGAGCACCGACCCGACCACGATCACCGAGGCCCAGCAGCCCGGGTACACGATGGCCCCGCAGGGCAGTCCGGCGAAAAACGCCACCTGCGTGAACAACACGACCGGCCAGCCGGTGCCGGTGACCGACGCGCCGGACGGGTTCACCGTCACGCCCGATCCCCAGGGCATCATCAGCTGCACGGTCTACAACCAGGAGCAGCCCGCGCCGGCGGCCCCCGACCCTGCCTCCGTCGTCGTCGACAAGACCTGGGTCATCAACGGCAAGACGTATCCCGGCGGCAGCCAGGATCCCAATTTCCAGGCCCTCCCGGAGCTGAACCCCATCTACCCGGCCGACACCGCGCCGGCCTGGGGCCAGGTCTACAACGGCTATAAGGCGGGTGACACCGTCACCGTCGGCGATCTGCCCGAGGTGCCCGTGGGCTGCCGGGAAGCGGAGAGCGGGGACCTGGGAGACCAGACGCTGACCGCCGGGCTGAACACGTTCCACGTCACGAACACGCTGACCTGCACCTCGCGGCTGACCCTGTCCAAGCAGGTCGACAACCCGTACCCGGGCGTCACGGATCCCGCCTCGCCGGACTCGTGGACGCTGGAGGCCCGCGCCGGCGACCAGTCCCCGCCCGCGGAGTCCGGCACCAGCGGCGTGTCCGCGGTGGTCGACCCGGACACCCGGTACACGCTGTCGGAATCGGGGGTCCCCGGCTACGCGCCGCACGTCGACCCGGACACGACCGTCGCGGACGGCGCGACGGGATCCTGGCAGTGCGAGCAACTGCTGACTCCCCGACTGCGTGCCGTCGGCGGCACGCGCGGCCTGGAGACCTTCGCCGGCGGCGACGGCACGGTCTCGCTCCCGCCCGGCACGGTGGCCCAGTGCACCCTGCACAACAGCCCCGAGCCGGCGCACCTGACCCTGGTCAAGCACGTCGTCAATGACGACGACGGGAACGCCGTACCCGATGACTGGACCCTGCTCGCCTCGCCCCGGACCCGGGAGTCCCTGCCCACCGGAGGCGGCATCGAGGGCAAGAGTGGCAGCGCCCAGGTCACCGACGTCGCGATCAGCCCGGGAACTCCGTACCTGCTCGCGGAGTCCGGCGGGAAATCCGGCTACAAGCGCACCGGGCTGGAATGCCAGGGCGCGGACCTGCGAGACGGCCAAATCACCGCAGGCATCAACGCTCACGTGACCTGCGTGTTCACGAACACTGAGGAAAAGAAGGCACACCCGCCGAAGCCGCCCAAGCCCCCCAAGCGGCCGAAGCCGCCGAAGCCGGGCAAGCCCTGCCACTCCGAGGGACACTGCCGACCCGGGAAGCCCGGCAAGCCGGGGAAGCCCGTTGTCCCGGTGACCGGCTAACGCGGCCCCTCGTCGGTCACGGACCGGACCGCGGCCTCGGACGGCCGCGGTCCGGATCCGGGCTCATCTAACCCACCCGGCCGTCCCAGGTGCGGGCGCCGCGCAGGACGTCACCGAACGGCTTGCGGGTGTCGAAGGCGGGCTCGCGCGGGAGTCCGAGCACGCGTTCGCTGATCGTGTTTCGCTGCATCTCGTTCGTGCCTCCGGCGATCGCCATGAAGCGGCCGTTCAGCAGTCCGGCCGCGGCACTGGCGCCGGGCCCGCCGTCCCCGGTCCAGGTCAGCGCGGCGTCCCCGCCGATCCGCATGGCGAGGGCGGCCCGGGCGGGCTCGAACGTGCCGGCGGCCAGCTTGCCGTAGGAGGCGAGGCTCGCGGCGGCCGCGGGGCTGGCCCGCATCAGCGCCCCGAGCCGGGTGCCGAACGCGTCCCGGACCAGGTCATCGACGTGCGCCCTTGTGATGAGGTCGCAGGCCAGGGGGTCACCGGACCGCCCGGCCTCGGCCGCCAGGGCGGCGAGGTCCGGGGCGATGGCGGTACGCCGCTTCTTCGGTTTGCCGGACGTCCCGGCGCCGCCGCCCCGCTCGTAGAAGAGCATCGTCTGGGTGACGGCCCAGCCGCCGTTCAGCGGGCCGATCATGTCGTCGTCGGTCAGCTCGACGTCGTCGAAGAACTCCTCGCAGAAGTCGGCGTCCCCGGTGATCTGCCGGATGCGCCGGACCGTGACGCCTCTGGCCCGGGTGGGTACGGCGAACCACGTGAGGCCCCGGTGCTTCGGCGCGTCCCAGTCGGTGCGGGCCAGGCACATGCCGTAGTCGGCGTAGTAGGCGCCGCTGCTCCAGATCTTCGATCCGTTCAGGTGCCAGCGGCCGTCGCTGTCGCGTTCGGCCCTGGTGCGGACGCCGGCCAGGTCGGACCCCGCCTCGGGTTCGGAGAAGAATTCCACGAAGATCTCGTCGCCGGCGAGCATCGCGGGGATGTGCCGGCGCAGGAACTCCGGGGAGGCGTGAGCGAGCATCGTCGGGGCGCAGACGCCGAGGCTCGTCTTGCCCGCGAGCCCGAAGTCCGGCAGCAGGAACCGCCGCGCCTCTTCCCCGAAGACCCGCTCGTGGGCGGAATCGAGTCCCTGGCCGCCGTATTCGGCCGGCCAGGTGATGCCCGCGTAGCCGGCCTCGAAGAGGCTCCGCTGCAGACGGCGCTGGATGGTGACGGTCTCCGGGGTGAACTCGCGGCCCGGGTCGAGCCCGCTGACCGCGTGCTTGCTGGTCCGGGGTTCCAGATGTGACTCCAGCCAGGCGCGGAGCCGTGCCCGGTAGCCGTCGAGATCGGCCGGGGCCGCCGCCGGGGGGCCGGGGGTCAGCGGGACGGTCATCAGCTTGCCTCCGCGAGATCCCGTAGGTGCTGACGGTGCTGTTCCGGCGGGCCGAACTCGGTCGCCGCGGCGCTCAGGCGCCGCAGGTACAGGTGCTGGTCGTGTTCCCACGTGTAGCCGATGCCGCCGAGGACCTGGAAGCAGTTCTGCGCCACTTCGGTGCCCCGTTCCGCGGTGAAGGATTTCGCGGCATGGGCCAGGGCAAGGCCATCTGGCGTGCCGCTGCCCAGCGCCTCGGCGGCGGCACTGACGATGCCCTTCGACATCTCCAGCCAGAGGCTGGTGTCGGCCAGGAGGTGCTTTACCGCCTGGAACGACCCGACCGGGCGTCCGAACGCGATCCGCGAGCGCGCGTGCTCGACGGTCAGGCGGAAGTCAGCGTCCATCGCACCGGTCGCGTCCGCGGCCGACAGGACGGCGGCCACGGCCAGCTGCTCGTCGAGGAGTCGCCGGGCCTGCCCGCCCGCCGGGCCGACGACGGCATCGGGGTGGACGCTCACGCTGTCCAGTTCGACGGAGTACCAGCGGCGGGTCAGGTCGAGACCGTCCCGGCGGCGGACGGTAAGGCCGGGGGCGTCGGCCGGGACGAGTACCTGCATCAGACCGTCGGGATGGCCGGCGGTGACGAGAAACCAGCCGCACTCCCCCGCGTCGGAAACGACCCCCGCGTCGCCGGCGAGGACAATTTCGTCAGCCGGGGCGGGGCCTGAGGCGACGGCGACGGCCCGGACCCCGGCGGACGTCCCGACGGCGGGCGGCAGCCAGGTCGCCCAGCTGCGGCCTTCGATGAGGGCGGCCAGGGTCTTGGCCTGAGTATCGGGGAGCCGGCCGGTCTCCGCCGCCCGGGACAGGGTCCGCACGACGATGCCGTGGCCGGTGAAGGGGCCTGGCTGCAGGCGCGCGCCGCGTTCGGCGGCCAGCATGGCCGCGTCAAGCAGGCCGTTTCCCGAGGCGCTGCCGCCGCCGTGGGCCTCGGCGGCGAGCAGGCCGAACCAGCCCAGTTCAGCCGCCGTGGACCGGTATTTCGCTCCGGGGCCCGGCCCTCCGTCAGCGAATGACCGCACGGCGGCGAGGGGGAACTCGGATTCGATCAGGCGCACGGTGGCGTCCCGGATGGAAGTCTGCTCTTCGGTTGTCGAGGGGATGAGATCGACGGTCACAGTCTCTCCTCAGCTGCCGGTGAAGCGGGGCGGGCGGTGTTCGAGGAACGATGCGATGCCTTCGGCCATGTCGCTCGTGCCGAACGCGATGTGCTGGGCGCGGGCCTCGTTCTCCACCGCGTCGGAGAAGCTGGCCGAGTCGCTGCTGTCCAGGAGCCTCTTGATGAGGCTGAGCGCGGTTGTCGGCCCGGACGCGAGCCGGCCGGCCCAGTCCAGCGCGGTCCCGGTGAGCTGTTCCGGGGCCACGACCTCGTTGACCAGGCCCCAGTCGAGCGCCTGGCTCGCGGGCACGGACTCCCCCAGGTAGGCCATCTGCTTGGCGCGGCGCAGGCCGATCTGCCGGGGCAGGCTCCAGGACGTGCCGCCGTCGAGAGCCAGCCCCCGTTTGACGAAGACCTCGCTGAACCGGGCCCGGTCGGAGGCGATGATCAGGTCGCAGGCGAGCGCGAGTCCGAGGGCCACGCCGACCGCGACGCCGTCGACGGCGGCGATCGACGGCTTCGGCAGGCGCTGCAGCCGGCCGATGATCTCGCCGACGGCGCGCATCTCGTGCAGGATCAGCTGCCGGGGGCCTCCGGTCAGCCCGCCTGTTCCCTGCTGCTTGCTGCCGTTGCCCTTCATCCCTCCGGACAGGTCGGCGCCGGAGGAGAAGTTGCCGCCGGCGCCGGTGAGCAGCAGGGCCCGGTCGGCGGGATTGTTCGCCATCTCGGTGAGGACCTGATCGAGAGCGGCCCAGTTCGCCGCGTTGAGCGCGTTCTTCTTCTCGGGCCGGTTGAACGTGACGATGACCAGGCCGTCACGGCGTTCGACCAGCGTTCCCTCGTCGCTGCCAGTCATGGGTGCCTCCAGTTACCCGGTCTCGTCAGGCGAGGCCGCTGATCGCGTAACGCTGCACGAACTTGCTGACCGACTGCGGGTCGTCGGCCTCGTGGGAGATCCCCGCCTGGAAGACCGTGAAGGACAGGAGGACCCGGGCCAGCCACTCGCCGGCGTCATCGATGTCCAGGTCCAGCCGGACCTCACCACGGTCGCGGGCCGCCACGATGTAGGGACGGAGAAACCCGGCGGTCCGGTGCAGGGCGTTCCGGCTCTCGTTGACCAGCATGCGGATCATCCCCGCCTGGGTGGCCATGGGACCGGCATCCGGGTGGATCGCCCGGATCGTCCGCTCCGAGAACTCCCCCAGCTGCGCGGCCAGAGTCGGCTGACGGTCCATGGCGCTGGCCGCGTCCTCGAAGAACCGCTGGGCGGTGCGCAGCATCAGCGCGTCGAACAGCACCTCACGGGACTCGAAGTACCGGTAGAGCGTGCCGCGGGCCACCCCGGCGCTCCGCGCCACGTCGGCCATGCTCGTCTTCCCCATCCCGACCCGCCGGACCAGCTCCTCCGTCGCGTCGAGCAGGCGTTCCTCGGCCGCCTTGTCCGGAGGAGCCCCGTCCCGGGAAGCGCGGGCCGGCCCGGCCTGCGCGCGCCAGTCTCCTGCTGTCACCACTGCCTCCATCGCCGCCCGCGACCGGCGTTCCGCGGCCGGCCCCGATGCCCGAAAGTCTCACGCTTCACTCTCTAGACAGTAGGGCTAAAAATGTCCTACTGTCCAGACAGATAGACACTATCTGTCTCATCGACTAAGTATGATCCGGTAGATCAAGCGCGGAGCGAACCAGTGCAGATTCAAGCCGCCGTCCTGAGACATCCCGACAAGCCGTTCGTCCTCGAGGACGTCGAACTCGACGACCCGGGCCCCGGAGAGGTTCTCGTCCGCATCGCGGGCGCCGGCCTGTGCCACACCGACCTGATGTACAGGAGCCTGCCCGAACTGCCCATGCCGATGATCCTCGGTCACGAGGGCTCGGGCGTCGTGGAGGCGGCAGGCCCCGGGGTGAGAAGGTTCGCGCCCGGCGACCACGTGGTCATGAGCTATGACTCCTGCGGGCACTGCCCGCAGTGCCTGGCCGCCGCCCCCTGCTACTGCGACGAGTTCATCGGCCGCAACTTCTCCGGGATGCGGCAGGACTTCTCCTCCGCGGCGCGCGACACGGCGGGGAGCCCGGTCGCCGCGCGGTGGTTCGGGCAGTCGTCGTTCGCCACCCACGCGCTCGCGACCGAGCGCAACCTGGTCGCCGTGGACACGTCGCTTCCGATCGAAACGCTCGGCCCGCTGGGCTGCGGCGTCCAGACCGGGGCCGGCTCGGTCCTGCTCGCGCTCGGCGTGCGCCCCGCGTCGACCATCGCGATCTTCGGCACCGGAGCGGTCGGCCTGTCGGCGGTCATGGCCGCCCGGGTCGCCGGCGCGTCGGAGATCATCGCGGTCGACCTGCACACGTCCCGCCGCGACCTGGCCCTGGAACTGGGCGCCGCCCGCGCGCTCGACGGCGCCGACCCGGACCTGGCCGCCGCCCTCGGGCAGGCCGACTACGTCCTGGACACCACCGGCGTGCCCGGTGTCATCGCGACCGCGGTCCGCGCCCTGCGCCCGGGCGGCAGCTGCGGGCTCCTGGGAGTCGGCGGCGGCCCCATCACGCTGGAGCCGGAAGGATTCGCCGGGCGCAGCATCCGCTACATCTTCGAGGGCGAGGCCGTCCCGCAGGCGTTCATCCCGACCCTGATCCGGCTGTGGCGGGAAGGCCGGTTCCCCTTCGACCGGCTCATCAAGACCTACCCGCTCAGCCCGGCCAACGAGGCCGAGCGCGACTCCGCCAGCGGCGGATGCGTCAAGCCCGTCCTGCTGCCGGAAACCTGAGAAAGGACGGTTCCATGCCCCTGACGATCGAGCAGGCCGGCCTCATGCTGGCCGACCCGCACGCCTACGCCGACGACAAGCGGCTGCACGACGGGCTCACCCTGCTGCGCCGGCGGGCACCGGTCCACCGCGTCGACGCGGACGGGTACCGGCCCTTCTACGCCCTGACCCGGCACGCGGACATCATGGCGGTCGAGCGCGACAACGCGCTGTGGCTGAATGAGCCGCGCCCGGTGCTGTCCAGCGCCGAATCCGAGCGCCGCGGCGAGGACTTCCAGGTCAAGACCCTCATCAACATGGACGATCCTCAGCACCGCGTGGTCCGGGCCATCGGCGCGGACTGGTTCCGGCCCCGGGCCATGCGCATGATGGAGGACCGGGTCAGGGAACTGGCCCGCCGGTACGTCGACACGATGGCGGACCTCGGCGGCGAATGCGACTTCGCCACCGACGTCGCCGTGCACTATCCGCTGTTCGTCATCATGTCGCTGCTCGGGCTGCCCGAATCCGATTACCCCCGGATGCTCAAGCTCACCCGGGAACTGCTCGGCGGCCAGGACGAGGAGAACCAGGGCGAGGCGGGCACCGAAAGCCAGATGGAGGCCCTGCTGGACTTCTTCGGCTACTTCCAGCGGCTCACCGCCGCCCGCCGGGAGCAGCCCACCGAGGACCTGGCCTCGGCCATCGCCAACGCCACGGTGGACGGCAAGCCCCTCGACGACATCGAGACGACCTCCTATTACGTCATCATCGCCACCGCCGGGCACGACACCACCAGTTCCACGGCCGCCGGCGGGCTGCACGCCCTCCTTGAGCACCCGGGCGAGCTGGCCCGGCTGCGGGAGGACCCCTCGCTCATGCCCCGGGCCGCCGACGAGATGATCCGCTGGGTCACGCCGGTCAAGGAGTTCATGCGCACCGCTTCGGCCGACACTCACGTGCGGGACGTTCCCATCGCCGAGGGCGAGTCGGTCCTGCTGTCCTACCCGTCGGCCAACCGCGACGAGGAGATCTTCGCCGACCCGTTCACCTTTGACGCCGGCCGGGATCCCAACAAGCACCTCGCCTTCGGGTTCGGCGCCCACTTCTGCCTCGGCGCGGCGCTGGCCCGGATGGAGATCCGCGCCCTGTTCGCCGAGCTGCTGCCCCGGCTGGAGTCGGTCGAACTGGCCGGGACGCCCGAGTGGACCGCCACCACGTTCGTCGGCGGCCTCAAGCACCTGCCCATCCGCTACAAGCTGCGCCGCTGACTGGCCGCGTCCGAGGAGGAGATCCGTTGCCGACAGTCGAGCGGGCCATCGACGGCCTGGTGAACGTCAGCATGGGGGACCAGAACCGCAAACCCCCCGACTGGATGATCCGCGTCAAGGAGGACACCTTCAAGGCCGGGGCCTCGATGCTCCGCAACGCCGACTTCCGGGAGCTCATCGACGAGATGGACCGGCTGGGCGTCCGCCGGGCCATCCTCATGGGCAGCCTGAAGGACGACGCGGCCCGGGCCCGGGAGTTCGCCGACAAGGCTCCCGACCGGTTCTCGGTCGCGCTCGGCGGCCTCAACCTGCTGCGGCCCGTGCCCACCCTGCGCGCGATCGCCGAAACCGCCGCGAACACGCCGGTCTCGTACGTGACGGTCGGCCCGAGCTTCTGGGGCGACGGCATGTACCCGCCGGACGACGCCGTCTACTACCCGCTGTACGCGAAGGCCTGCGAGCTGGGCCTGCCCGTCTGCGTCAACACCGGGCTTCCCGGCCCGCCGATCCCCGGAGAGGTACAGCACCCGATCCACCTCGACCGGGTCTGCGTCCGTTTCCCCGAACTGAAGCTCTGCATGATCCACGGCGCGGACCCGTGGTGGGACGTGGCCGTCAAGCTGATGCTCAAGTACCGCAACCTGCACCTGATGACCTCGGCCTGGTCCCCGAAGCGGCTGCCGGAAGCACTGCTGCACTACATGGCGACCCGCGGCACAACGAAGATCATCTTCGGCTCCGACTCGCCGGTGCTGACCATGACCCGGACCGTCTCCGAGGCGGCCCGGCTGGACCTCGAACCCGCAGTCCTCGACAACTA
>Ga0131853_10008462_pt1 | contig 18754 bp, 11 predicted proteins | sample TergutLab28metaG_FD_92764 | JGI IMG/M metagenome (GOLD analysis project Ga0131853, IMG submission 92764) | Labiotermes labralis P1 segment gut microbial communities from Petit-Saut dam, French Guiana - Lab288 P1 (version 2) (version 2) | ecosystem: Host-associated > Arthropoda: Insects >...
ATCAGTTTATGCTGTAAGTGGCACAAGTCGCTGTTTTTTCTCAGATAAATACAAAACACATAAATACAGTGTGGGCAGAGCGTACAGTTGTTGAATGTTAAACTGTTGGTGCATCACGTAACCAGTAGGCTTTAAAAGGTTAAGAAACACAGTGAAAACTGTGTGGGACTGGAGGAGTTGCTGAAATAAACTGGGAGAATAGGTTCATTTTAACCCTTTAAAGACGAAGCACAGACTGCTTTATTAAAAGACCCAGTCCGTACCGCGCTGTAAACATTTTTCATCTCGGTTATAATAAAAACCAATCAGTTTATGCTGTAAGTGACACAAGTCGCTGTCTGTTCTCAGATAAATACAAAACACATAAATACAGTGTGGGCAGAGCGTACAGTTGTTGAATGTTAAACTGGTTGGTGCATCACGTGACCAGTAGGCTGTAAAAGGTTAATGTCTTCCCAACAAATAAGATTTTATTATCTTTGAGGCTATTTGAAGATAAGCTTAGTTTTAACACATTAAACGTCCCAAAACGAACGTGACAGCTGTTGGCAGTGCATCTGTTGTGGTCACAAAACTTGCAAAGGAACTTACCCATTACAGTACGCTGTTGAACACGATCACGGTTTGTACCTCGTCTGCCCTGACTTGTTCGTTGCGGTAGGTGAAACTTGTTGAGACGGGTGTGTTTCATCGAATCACACATAGTCTTCTCTATTTATGTATTTGTATCTGTGGTGTAAAGTGTACTCTTATGCAGTTAAGCAAACAAAAATCATATCATAACAAAGAAAAGAAAACAACCGTCGCTTCCCTCCAGAACTAATAAATCTTTCGTTTTTATCAGTTAACCGACATACACACAATCTCACTCAGCTCTCTTACTGGACTGCCAGCGTCAGTAAACCAATTCCGTTATCTGCTGCTAAAAGTCTTTCCCATTTAAAGCTCTCTGTATGCAACCCCTCCTACCTTCCACCAACGGTTTCTTGAACGTAGGTTGACAGTCTAAATTTAAGACGGACGGTACCGAACTGCCCGCAACTGACGCCAGCAGTCTGTTGCACCAACAATGTTCGGCTACAATGCTGTGTATTTCGGAGTTTGTCAGTCTGATTCTACATACGTAATATTAATATATTAAGCGCGGGATATTGACAGGTAAACCAGAAGATTACTGTCTTTCGGGATAAAACTTCAAGTTAGCTGGTAGAGGTTTACTAACTTTCGGAGTTACATGTAACATCAACCTTCAGGGTACAATCTATCCTGAAGCTAGAAACATCAGGCTTCCCCGTAACGTCAATAAATATCTAGCCATCTCAGAAGACGACGGCTTTTCGTGTTCATTTTAATGGCTGTAAAAGCATGAAATTATAATTCTGTCCACAGTTTTTGTGTGGGTTTATGGCTTCGTACGTTAAGGGCCGTGGAAGAGAGAGTGCTGAAGTGAGGAAAAAGGAGGTAACAGCAGACTCGATAGGACTGTACAGTGTGCCCAGGCTAATATGCAACCCGCTAACAAATGTTAGCGATTTCCACAAAGTTCATAGAAACACTACGTGGGTAGAAAGTAGTGTTTTTGGAAGTTAAAACCTTGTGCTACACAAATTAACCCCTAGACCTAAACGGGTAAATCCATCTGTACATGACATAAGTTGAGAACTTCCTTAAGACTACTCCACCGTCTGCATGTTTTGAACTTTTGGGCCAACTTCGGCAGGTACCTCAACATCTAAGAAGTTTCTATGCTGAAATTTAAGCCATGTTGCAGATTTATTACACTCTCTGCCTTCTTTTTCGCGATTGCTCAGTTTCATTAATATACCTATCAGCTCGAACATTATGTACACAGGCTACTGTATGAGTTCAATTACATTAAATTACTTAAATATATTACAAGGTGTAATGTATATTTAATTAACATTTTTAGTTTCAAACTTGTAATTTGTAACTTGGAATAGAAATTTTATTTGTTACATACAGCCAGGAAGCGACTGGCACGCACTTTCATTTATTTAGCAAATACCAATGTCGTTCATTGGAATTAAAGGTATTTGTACGGCTGAAAGTGACGTAACAGTTCACTAAATTTTCTGGAATGGCTGACGTTACGCTTCGCCTTTATATAAACCCATTAGCACTGTAAATGACCTGTAAATACACATTCTATAAGCAACGTATACGTACTTAATTAATCCACGGCAGTTACTTATCTTGAGTTGGTGTAGAAGATCATAATTGAAGACAGTACACAGTTTGGTTGTGAAATTTTGCAATGATCTTCAGTCTGCTAATTTTACCAGGTAAGTCTTGCTGATTGTTTTGGAAACTTTTACTAAATTGAGTTGCGTTCATTCGCGTTGAATTCGGATTTAATTATTCTAAATTCGCTTAATCCGGTTTATATTCAGGCAAGCTAACTTTTAGTATTTACGAAGTTATTTGTGAACTTAATTTATCATTCCCACTCTAAATATTGCGAACGTAGTAATTTAGAATATATAGGTAGATGATTTTACTATATTGTTTTGGAGTCCTTTTTTATCAGATATGTAATCTGATTGGTGGCAGCATAAAACTTACCCAGCGAGACCCTATACGGCCCTTTACTCTAGTGATTGTCGATATAAAATTTGGTGGAAGTCCAACCCAATTCCGACATACACGATACAATTATATAAGAATCATAAAATATGAAACGGACGACAAATTAGGGCCGAGGTGTCGAGATCTTAAATGAAATTAAGACTACCTGCTTTTACTATACTTAAATGGTAAAACTGTCATTATATATACTCTATAGGGTCACAATGGTGTAAAAGACAAGTGTTAAATTACTAATTAATAGGTCTGACGTGTAAGACATTTTGTTGCTGAGGTTAGGATGCATAATTCGTGGAACATTCTTATTTAATCTCTCGTGTCTACATTGCAAAGTACGTGAAGGAGTCTGCTACGGTACAGTACAGAACGATTGATTCCATAAAGTCTCCGGGTTCAGGCACACGTAACGTTAGCGAGCCTAGACTGTTGTCACAAGTCGGGAGACTGCGCAAATTCGTGTGCGCGCAGGTCAGTTTGTTCCGGCAGTTAGAGTGGTACAGTTGCCAGTTTTCGTCTGCTTATGTAGCAGCTGCATTCATGTGACTGAGGTAGGAGGATCGTAAGGTTTGTGAGAGTAGCGCTGGTGGTTGTCATGCAAAATGACGGGGAAACTTCGTGGACTTAATCCTGTCATACTTTCCTATTCGTAGTAAACTGAATGTAGCTGCTTCTTGTGTGAACAGTAGACTAATGTAGAGTGTATAAAATCCCTGTAAATTCCAGTCAAATAGAAGCGCATCGAACAAAGCAATACGTCAAGGGTCCATTCACTTCGATACCCTCAAGCAAATGCACTTGTCTCTGAGTTTCTACTCTGTGTATGTTGAGTATTCAAATATTTTTAGAAGCTCGCACTATCCATAATGCAATTACTTCCGTCAGCAACAAAGTTACGAAGCATTACTCCGTTCCTTTTCATGTTTCTAGTACGAGGATACGTAAGTTCTCTTTGAATATCGGAAAAACAGGTGACAAGAGAAGCAACCCGACAGGGTAATTCGGTACGTGATAAGAAGGTATGGTAATTTTTTCGCTGTAGTAAATTGCTGTGCCTTCGAAATGTATTGTAGTCCTCAAATATATACCATGACACTTTGCAGAAAACTGACAAAATTATTTTGCTATTCCACCTTATACCAACAACTGCACCATAATTAGGTACGACGATATGCAACGTATGGTGAATCTCCTACACGGTTCGGCTTTTTTTCGATCATATTAAGGAAGACATTCAACAAAGAAAAATACTTGAATGGCTAGTTATAACATAGGTGTGCAAGAATACAGTTAAAATACAGCGTAAAGTCTATTTAGTGGTCTGTATTATAAATGGGTGTATATATACAGGATGGGGCATGAAAAAGTAGCCCGGGTCCGTAGCATAGCGAAAATACGGAAATTAATACAGTAGCCAAATGCTGAAAGGATATACCGTCATAGAAGACGTTGCAAGTGGTTTCCTCCTGCATCAATACACAGATACGCACGTCTAATCGTGTTGAGGTATACCCGAGGTAATTTCTCTCCCTCGGTGGTGGGGGGAGGGGGAGAAATTTTCTCTGGGAACGCTTGAAAAGTACGGTATAAGAATCAAATCCGCACACGATACAGAAACTGAAGGACAACATCAGCCGCGTAGTTGCAGCCATCAAAATCGCTATGTTACATCGGATATACCTCAACATGATGACAGAACGACTGTTGACTGACTGTTCAAACACTACGCAATATAAATACTAACACCAGAGAGAATATCACAAGGTCGTGTGCAAAACGGATGGCGCACTATTTTTCGTGGCCCATCTTTTATATATGGTGACTAATCTTACTGTACGGAGAATGGGTAATTTTAATAATATGGATAAGAAATCAACTGGATGTCATTTTTATGTTATCCTTTATTTCTCCTTTACAAGTTGCTCAACATGTTTCGGGCAACCATGTGCGCATCTTCAGTACCTGACGACTGCGTAGTGTTATCGCCACGTGTTGGTGTTGTGCCGTGGCTGCAGGAAGGCTGTCAGAACCGGTTAGCAGGTAGTGTGTCCATTGAGTAGTTCGTAGAACTCCCCTGTGGACACACTACCTGCCAACCGGTTCTGACAGCCTTCCTGCAGCCACGACACAATACCAACACGTGGCGATAACATTACGCAGTCGTGAACTCCTGAAGATGGGCATATGGTTGCCCGAAACATGTTGAGCAACTTGTAAAGGAGAAATAAAGGATAACACAAAAATGACATCCAGTTGGTTTCTTATCCATACTGAATTACGAAGCACGGTCAACCACACATCAGGGTAATTTTAAATATTCTGCAATGATCTATTTTATACAGTACTTCAAGGTTGCTCCGATTTTATTTTTTTAAGTTAATTAATTCTGACAAGCCAAGACAAAAAATGCTCATGTTTTCTGAGACTTACTGGACTAAACTCTTACCAAAACAACTATATCATGTGATTTGATATTTACGTGTGTTTTAGAGTTTGCGAATTATAGAGTTACGTACAAGCTTAAAGAGCTGGCGAACTTGAAATAAAACTGCTAGTTACGTCATACGTTATGAGAGACGATAAAGGTTAATGGATTCCAACAAGAAACTAATGTTACTACATGACAGATATAATATTACTAGAAATATATCTTCAGAGTGTATTCATATCTACCACTTTTAAAAATAAAGATCTCTATTCTTAGAGGTAGAAGACATACCGGATTCTCCGAGAAACAATATAATGCCGAATGACAGATCACATCTGAAATTATTTTAGAAGTAATGGAATTGGAAGCGGTTTCGCGACCTTGGGTCATAGGTTAGCGAGGATAGTGATAATAATAGGCTAGGTAAAGCCTCTTCCTTCTGTATTTTTTGTCTTTCATTCTAACAGTATGTGGCAAAACAGTAGTGTCCATTTAGGTTGGTAACTGCTAATTTGGAATTTTATTAACACGAATAACGTAGAGATATGAATGAGTAGACAGTACGATAATGAGTGGTGACTGCAACTACCCCACCTCGTCACTCACATTCCGGCGTCACTTTAGTTGCCACAGCCACCCTACGTCCATTGGTGTTGCAGCTGTGACGTTTGCACTGCGCAAATGTTGTAACTCTGAAGCTTCGTCTCCCCCACTCCCTCAGAAAAGGCGAAACACTGTGACGTGTGGGTAGGTGCCGGCAGGCTGTAACTCGCCAAACAAAATCATCCGCCAGGTGTAATTTAGTTTATTTGATAAATTGATATTATTCACTGCTTCCAGCCATGTCGGTTTACATTTAAAGTGATTCGCTGAGTATGTCGATCAGTTTAAAGGCCGATTGACACAAAGCATGTCGTGTCCATGCCATGCAGTGCCGCTAAGGGTTTAGAATGCGTCCCATTTGATTCACACAGTGCGGCCGTGTCTGATTTACACCTGCCATGCCATGCCCAAGCCATGATCCGACCATGCCGTTCTTCTCTAGGCCATGGCACAGCACGTCCTTCGAGAGACTGCCTGTGGGCTACCTGCGGGCGTTCGGTTTCTTCCGGCTACCACTCGAAGTTCCACGAAGTTTGTTATCAGAAGCATACCAGTCTCAGATGCAGATGGCCAGTGTGAAACCAAACAACGTTTGTCATGGACAAGGAAAATAGTGGTAGCAGCACACTACAAAAAAAAAATCTGTTAAACTGCTGGACTAGCAATTCAGCTACCACGCGAAATTTCATGAAGGACACGGCACTATCGAAGAATGACAGGGGCGCGGCATGGCATGGCATGGCAAGGGAACGGCATGGGATCTGCATGGGCGTGGCATGGGCACGGCATGCTATGTGTGAATCGGCCTTAAGTGTATCCTACAATTAACCCACGCAGCTAAGCGGCTTTGAGTTCCAGAACAAAAGTAATCGACGCCTTCCTGCAAAAGGTCGCCACCTTACAAATTCGAAATTACAAATCTCACTGACCGACGAAAGGGCCCGAAACAGACTGTTTCCCGAACACAAAAAAAATTTCAATTTACGTCCGTTATTTTGAAGCGTTATCAATGTCCAAATCGTTTCTGTCTCTAAATCTCTCTAACTGAAAACTTCGCATATGGTTGCCATCAACGTAGGTCTCTCTTGATTCCTCTCTGTGTCTCGGATTCAAGAATTCTGAAAGAAAATGTGGCGCTTTTCCATCATGTCTACACGACCTTCCCACGCGATTATATAGAATTTTCTCTACTTAAAATTTAAACAAATTTAAATCAATTAAAACAGAAAGTTGCGTCCTTTTTAACACTCTCATTCGCACAACTGTATTAACATCCCAAACCTCTTGTCAGTTTCCAGTCTCAGGGGGGCCTGTTCTTGGCATCGGACTAAGTACGGGCTGTCATTATGTATTTCACAGTAATCGTCTGGGAGGTAGGACAGGCGGTGAGAACGATGATGGCGATATGACCAACAATCAGCTGTAATTTTAGAATATATTCAAACCAGGCAAATTCTAACACCCCACCGCTAGATTTCGTACAATAAAATGCGTTACGGCATTATTATGTACCTCACTGAAAGGCATAAAAATTTCATAAGAATTTCTCTTGTGCAGATCATAACTGTTGCAATTTCTACTGCTTAAGCACCCTTACTCACTGGGCACCCCTGTGCAGAAATAATACATCGGTTGTACTGTTCGCAGGCAACTCGAACCTCAATGGTGTAATTTCCTTTGCCACAACGTAGCCTTAATTTTCAGTTCCAGTTGGTAATTTTATTTGCGGTACTTTTCTTGTAGGAATTTTGTCTGTCTTTACTGCCTCAATTTATCCAAGCGAGGAGAATGAGACAACGAAAAGTTTTCTGTACATCGGTGGTTCCTTTACTGCTAAGTGTTAGACAAATATTTCATCAAGAATCTATTTGACACAAAACTTTTAATTCAGTTATTGCCTTACTTATCCACTCACTGATGGAATATACAACGTGCGGAAATATTTCAGGCTCTTATTTACTTCAAAATTAAAATAATTATCCGCTTTTACGTTAAATGTTATGACGATATCTTTTTGAGTTAAGAACAATGCATGCAAATTTACGGTTGTACAATTTTAACAAAATTATGTAGGAGTAAATATCCACTTGCACCACACAGTACTATAATCTTGACAGAAAAGTTCACCATGTACCACGACTGCTTATACTACTACTACTCCTCCTACTCTTCCTTCCTCCTCCTCCTCCTCCCCCTACTACTACAACTACTTCTACTACTACTACTACTACCACCACTACTACTACTTAGACACTTCCGGTTCAATGTTCATTTTGTAATTTTTTTCTTCCACTTAAAATTACTTCGGAGTGTTTCAGTGAAAGACAGTTTCCTCTGATATCATTACTACTGCGGTGCAGAGTGTGGCCGGTTATAGGTTATGTTCGTACGTCAATACAAAGTTAAAAACATGTACCAAAAAATGTGTATATTTACCTCTTCAGCTGCTTTCAATGGCTTTACCGGTGCTTATTGTATCCAGTAACCTTAAACGCTGGTCCTCCATATTTATGTTGTCACAATAATCCAAAGGTCAGCAGTTCATTATTCTTCGTACTTATTAAGCTATTAACTGATCGGTTACATCAATATCAGTTAAATAAATATATCAGAGTTCACTACAAAGGCAGAGATGTCTCATTACTTGACAGTCAGATTCTGTTATTCCTAAGAGGGTATCTTTGTACAATTACAAAGCGCAGACTGTCCCTTAAAATCAAGGAGGAGCTATCAGTTCCCTTATGCTGTTCGCAAAATAACTATAAATTTAGGATTATATATACAGCAACTCTCAGTGGCTGAGTTGGTTTTAGGTAAATAATTAACCCATGAGTTATTTAATCCTTTAATTGAATTTTATTACTCTTAATTATGTAACGTATATGGCAGAACATCAGCTGTTTTGATATTTTCATTGTTTTATTTTCACGCTGTGAAGAAATCGAAGGATGTTTTTGAAATAAGGAATGACAGTCATTCCACATACAGTTTTGAAGGCAACGGCATAACATTTCTGCAGTTTAAAGGGCTTACGTATTGAAATAATGTAAATGGCATAAATCCCAAACATGCAGTTACTGAGACCTAAAAATTCAGTTCGAGAGAATGGCTGGACTGAAAAGTGAATAACCATTTATTTCACCCTTCTTCTTCTTAAAATCTGATGCCTTATGTGAGGGATGTATTAATTTTAGGGGAAGAAGTGTTTTTGCAGTGTTCCATGCCACCTGTAAATCCGCTACATTACGGGAAATGTGTTGGTGGGGGGGGGGGCGTTTTGAATAATAAATGCAGTGTTTTTTAATACTTTAATGTAACGGGCCATATTTAATATGACTGAAGAATGATATTAAAAATGTTTTGGATAATTATTAAGAAAATAAAACCACCGCGCTAGTCAGGCGTACTTACCATGTTGAAAAACTATGGACCGAAAGTAACCGGCTCATGAGACGTCCAAATAGCGAGCATAATATATGTAGTTTTCCCCTTTTTTTTACAAATTGGATCAACGAATACAACCTGTCTAGGTTAAGCCCATAATTGTCTAAATTGTACGTTTCTTAAACCGCCGATTGTTTTCGGCCCGTACAGGATCCTGCAAGGGTCATGTTTCGGCCCATTAAGGATTCTATAAAGACTGTAAATTGTTGGAGCTTTCGTCTAATATAGAGGTTTAGGGCTTTTCCTAGACAGAGTGTATATTTTGGTTTACTTTTTAAGGTTCGTTCATAAGTACACGGTAACATGCAACACTCTCAGGTACTTAGTTACTTACTTACTCCATGGTGCAGAGTCTTTCTTGAGCAGCTAACTGGTTTGCAGTTAGTCAAGAAATTCCCCGCATTTCACGGAACCCGAAGGTTCATTACCGCACTCACAAGCGTCCGCCACCTGTCTCTATACTGGGCCAGCCCAATCCAGACCACAAACCCACATCCAACCTCCTGTAGATCCATCCTAATATCATCCACCCATCTACGCCTAGGCCTCCCCAGTGGTCTCTTTCCCTCCGGCTTCCCCACCAAGACCCTATACAACCCCTCTCCTCACCCATAAGCGCCACAGGCCCAGCCCATCTCATTCTTCTCGATTTTATCATCCGCACAATATTGGGTGAGGAGTACAATCATTTAGCTCCTAGGTATGCAGTCTCCTCCATTCCCCCGTTACCTCGTCCCACCTAGGTCCAAATATTCTCCTCAACACCATATTACACTCTCAGGTACTATACACAAATTTAGTAGCAAATATTTCTGAATATTAAATGAAAGAACTCCATAACTAGTTAAATACAATGAATTATTACGACCACACATCTTGGTGTTGATTTAGTTACCATGCAGTGGGGGATTTATTGCAGAGTACTGACAAAGTATAGAAAATCAACGAACACAGTGCTTTAAGAAGCATTTATAGCGTAATTAAGGAAAGGAAAGCATTTATGTAACAGATATGCACCTCCAGAACAAAGCTAAGAAGCCTGTCCTATATTTAAAGATGAAATATGAGCAGTTCTATCCTTTAGAAGGAACTGTAATTAGTATGTGTACGTAACTACTGTACTTCGCAGTATAAACCGACCCTACCCTTAACAACCAGCCCATACACATGGCAGCATTATGATAATAGGCTGAATTTAGAACTATATTAAACCATGGATGATATCACCACATTTATACACCGTCTCCCCTCACCTTCTTGTTAATTAAGGGTTGTTTCAGTGTAATCTAGAAGTTAATTTACAACTATACAAGTTTATTTTTTAAAAGAAAAAGTTCTGAATACAATCAAATTTAGTAGCTATAGGGCTAGCACTAAATTACGGAGGGGGGTGGTGTAGTCTGCCTTCTGAAATTGAACGTAAATCGTTTTCGTAATAACTCTTTGCATTGTTGGCCCTTATATTTTGTACGCATAACCTCCCGCTGCTTTGAGAGTTATTGCTAAAAAATATGCCATCATCATACATTATTTGTATTATTAGACCGAAACAAAACCTTATTAATATAATTTAAATAATTAATAGCCTTAGCAACTTTCTTAAGTGCGGCCCCCTTAAGAAGTATTGCTTACGATCACATCAAACTTGGGCAATAGGAATGGTGACAGAGGGACAGAAAAAGAGAGAAAGATACTCCATTTAATGACGCTGTTAGTTGGTGTAATTAGACTTATTTTGCGTCAGAGCTAGATGAACGAATTATTGGTGGAATGATACTGCCCTATAACCACTTCGTCATAAATTGGTGGTTATCATGCCGATCAGTGTGTTTAGTCTACATACCTTGAGGTTCAACATTCATAGGTTTACACTGTTGACAGGTGTTTATCAGTGTTTTTCGTACGATTACAAGAATCAACAATGATAATTTAGCTTAACAGCATTCATCTATTGGGTCTAATCACTACAAGGTAAAAAATAATTTTTAAAATAAAATGTCTTTTTAATTTATTTTTCCAAAGAATTAAAAGTTACTTGCCTCGATGATACTGTGAGGAAATATGAAGCTTTATTTCCGGGTTGTCTACCTACATATAGCAAGAATGTTAGAAATTCTAAGCAGTCTTTCTTCCTTTCGTCATTATTTTAAACGTCAAATGCAAGTCTGAATGCTTTTGTGCGCAACTTTTAAATTGCTTTCTTTGATGGCACGTGCTTTCCTGCACTGACATTCACTGGAATTACAGCGTACCTGCATGTTCTGTGTGTTAATGGACTTGTCTCCAGCTCATTAAGAGCCATTAGAATGCATGTATACAGAAAGTGCTTTGTCATCAAGTGGTCAGTCCACTATTATCATTAGACGGCTAGTTTATCGTTTAATTACGTCATGCCCACTCGACAAATGTATATTATTTTGTACTATATCAAGGGAAGTGTGAACAATTGAACGGTTAGTCAGAAGTCCATGTACAATTAAACGTAATTCCAAATTCCTTATTTACATTTAAACAAGATGTACACTTCAGTCTGTAGGTACGTACTGCAGAACATGAGGTATTTTCCTGAAGCACACTATACTATAATGAAGCAATTACAGTAATACTCTTAGGTTCGGTGTTGTCATACTTTTACCAGAGATTGGTAGTTACTACACTGCTGATTTCGCTAACACAGTAGAAATGCACAAAAGGAAAGGAAACCTTGCTGCGCCGCGTAAAACAACAGCGACCTAAATTTTACAAAAAAAAAAAATGAAGCGACAATCTTAATACGTTTATTCCTAAAAGCTTCTTAATTTTCAGTACTTTTTTTACGAGGAATTGTACCGCACATTCTACAAATCAACACAAGTTGGCTGCACTTACGAACATTAAGTACGTAAACGAATAATTTTGGGAAAATCAACTACGTCCTTGGAGCAAATTCCTCGCCTATCTGATCAACAAACTCCCCACCTTTTTCTAAATATAAAATTTCATTATCATGTTCATAACAGCCAGCCACTGTCCACACAAACCCAATTCGTACCCTCACATACTAATAAACTTCTTCCCTTAGTAAATCCCGGTGTCTCCTCATCTCTCCTCTCTTATGATTTTTATATTAAAATGTTCCACATATTTGTAATCTGTCCTACACTCTCCGCATCACCAGCTCATCCCATTATCCTCGTTTTGAATACCCTTGCAATATTAAGCGAAGGTTAAAAATTATGAAGTTCTATAATCAAATTCCATGCACACAGGGGAATATTTAAAAGAGAGTCTGCTCGAATGAATATCATGATTGGTGTCTCTTCTGATCAAATCTACCTATATATTCCTCTAGTTATAGGAACATTTAACTTCATCAAAGAATTTCTGACTCGCACTTAACTTCTAATTCCATTTCTCAACGGAATGCATCACTGTCACTACAACAAATAAGAACGGTAGGCTTCTTCCACAATTTTCAAATAACAAGGATTGTTTTATTAAAAGTTTGTTGCTCCTAGTGTGAGCCTATCAGAACAAACTGAACACTCGTGGCATAGTGCTGTGACGTTTATTCAGAACGAACACACAATGAGATGGTTCATCACCCTTCCAGTCTAGCAGATCCATGCATCACAAGCAAAAAGTAATCCCGCTCTAAGAAACGCACAACATTTTATTTTTTGTATCCAAACATTTTAGACATTCCGCCTAGTATAAAACAGATGTCTCATAGGTTTCGAAAACATTCCTGTTGTCTCTGTAGGCCTACACATTTCATGCATTAAGTGAAACTTTCCCAAGTGTATTCCCTGCAATTTCACAGCTGTTCAAGAAAATAAGTGTTGGAAAGTGCGAATGTCCAGTCGACGAAGTATGTTAATTAGTTAAGGGTTTTAACGACTACCTATTACATAAACAATATCAAAATGAAGCGAAATCACCGCATCAGGAATCAGCGAATTGAGACCACTCGAAAAAGGGGTTTATAGTAAATATTTTACTTCCAAAGTTCAATGCCATATTACTTCAGTTATTACAACTCTGATGTGCATTAATTTACTAATCTATTCTTACATACATTCACGACCATAAACAAGAAAGTTTAGTCTTACGAAAGTAAACAATAGATCGCTAGTAAGGATACTTACATAAAGGAAGAGGTATCTCGCCAAGAAACACAAAGTAAACACGTGGCAATTGGCAAGTGCGACTAGTGGTCACTGCGGTTGTGTAGTGGTCATGTTTCTAATTTCTAAATTGATTACCAACTGACTTGATTTCAATATGTATATAAAAAAGTTGCATGTATTTTTGCGTCACGTTATGTTCTTTGTTCCACAGTCTCTGTAATTGGTTTCTACAAAATTCTCAACCCTTTCGTGACCAGCAGGTCGTTTCTGTCCCACTTACAAATAGTCTTTGCAAGTCCGCTGGAATACCAGTAACCCATTTCTTCTCCATGCTGCCATCTACCTTGAAGTATCTCTACTCCGTGAAACCAGTCAGAATGCATTTTCCCGCGAAACAGTCGAGTGTAAGTGAAACTGAGTGCAGTGCTGCTTGGGTGACTCGCTGTTGTGAGGCACTGTCAGACAATTTTGAGTGCTTTTCAGCGAACTAAGCGCGGTAAGTGCATTTATATTAACTGCTTTATTATTTACGATGTATTTATATTTGAGTTGCCTTTGTATTGGGGAATACTTTCCACGTAAAGTGATATTGTGTGTCTAACGTTACTTATTTTTGTGCTGGCTGTGTGCATTTCCATTGCTGTTTACTCGAAACGTGAAGCCATATTTCTCATAAGGCGTGGTATTCTGCTTGGTATTCTTCTTACTTTGTCTTCTCAGCTGTAGGACTTCTTATTGGGTATTTTTTGCGACTTTTTTTTTTAGAAATGGCATGTTTGAACGAGGAAGAGATTCTTGAATATCTGTATTCTCTCCCTGAAAATGAGGATGATTCAGAAGAAGAATGCGACGAGGATGCAGCAGAGGAGCTTACCCGCCTTGAAGTAACGAATAGTGGATGCGATGAAAGCGACGGTTCATTTGCTGCAGCAGTGGATATTTCACAGGAAGGAACTGAACCGGACCATCAGAGCAACGATAATTCAGAAGACGAAAGTGAATGGGGTGATAGTGTCTCATATTTCGAGAGAATAACCAGGGCCCTTGACCAAAATCCAGTTATATGTCCTGACCTCACTCAAGAAGACTCAGAAGTGGACTGTCTTCTCTCCTTTCTTACAGGAGAAATACTGGAAATTATTCGGGACCAGACAAATCTCTACGCAACACAGGAGCGCGAGAGACGACTTGGAGGGAAAGTAGTGAGAGTCGCCAGTTGTAACTGGAAGCCCACGACGGTGGAGGAGATAAAGACATTCATAGTAGTACATATAATGATGGGTATTCACACGCTGCCAGAACTGCGACACTACTGGTCCAGTGACAACCTCCTTGGTGTTCCCGCTGTTGCTAACCTAATTACTAAGACCAGGTTCGAGAAGCTGACTGAAAATATTCATTGCAATGACAATACAAAGGCAGTCCCTAGAGGTGAAGCTGGCTACGACCGTCTTCAAAAACTGCGGCCGGTAATCAATGCCCTGAATAGCCGCCTGAAAGAAGTGCATATCCCATCGAATGTCATGGCAGTCGATGAGAGCATGGTACCATTGAGGGACCGTTCATCGATGAAACAGTACGTGCCGATGAAACCAGTCAAGCGTGGATACAAAGTTTGGTGTCTGGCTGAGTCCAGAACTGGGTTTGTTAGACTGTTTGATATATATTCAGGGAGAAGTGACACGCAGGGGCATTCTTCATTTTCTTTTGGTGAGAGGGAGGTGCTGAGCCTGTGTGACACATACATCCACTCCCATAGACTTATCGCGTTCGACAATTTTTTCACTTCATATCAGCTCTTGAAATCTTTGAACGAAAGGGGTCTTTATACCGTGCGTACGGTTAGAGGAAGCAGGAAGGGGCTTCTAGATATTCTCAATAGAAATGATCGGATGCAGCGCGGAGAATTCATGTTCCGAACTAAAGGATATGTGGCAGCAATAAAGTGGCAGGACACCAAACCTGTGACAGTCCTGTCCATGTACCACAGTCCCAAGCATGTCACTTCGGTGAAACGAAAGAACAGAGACGGTACATCATCGATTATTCCTTGCCCCGCCGCAGTTGCACAGTACAATGCAATAATAGGAAGAGAAGATCGCTTCGACCAGAAACGAGAAAGATATGCAACTGGGAGGCGCTCACTCAAATGGCGACATCGTCTGCTTTACTTTCTCATTGACCTTGCGATTGTAAACAATTTTATAAAGCGGAACTGCAACAACGGTGGTCAACGTGACCAACTCTCGTTGCGGCTTGCTCTCGTTGGGCAGCTCACAGTCGGCCGCGAGATAAAAAGGAGGGGCAGTCCAGATTTTCTCACAAAAAAAACAAGACGGGCGTCAGCGGGGTATCTGACGACGTGCGTCTACGATAAGTTGGGAAATATTTGCCAGTTAGAACTACAAGAAGACGGTGCAGACAATGCAGCACAAGTACGCATGAGGCCCGCACAAGCATTATGTGCAGCCACTGCAAGGTACTTTTTTGTGCTCACCCATACTTCGAGAAATTCCACCGACAGTAACTCCTGAGTTATAAGAAGCTTTTGAACATGAAACGCGTGTTTCGAGTTTCTCTACAATTTTTGTCTGAAACGTTTTTCATTCTAAGAAGAAGAGAGAGAGATATGATCATAAACGTATAGTGCCTTCATGTAAAGTGCCTTTTTTTTGTCCGACTTTAATTAAATTTTAATTTTCTCCACAAAATTTCGAAAAATGCTCAAATATAAAATTTCATTAATATCCGTCCAGTGGGAGCCGAGTTGTCCCATGCGGACGGACAGAATGACGGACGGTTGGACAGACATGAAGAAGCTAACAGTCGCTCTTCGAAATTTTGAAAACACGCCTAAAACAAATAAAAATATGTAAACTTAAGTTAAATATAATTATTTTATCATCAATGACTTTTCTTCAAAAATGCCTACTTTAACCTATCCCAAGCAGGGTTCAATGGGACAAATACGTACCATATACTGTTTCTTGAAAAAGAAAAAACAGAGGAAGACAGTAAAAGTACTTCCTCATTTAGCTTTCATTCTAATTACAGATAACTGTCCAACAACGAAAATTAAAAAAATAATAATAATTTGTCTCGTGTATTCATATATCGCGACCCACAAAGGAAGACCAAGAAACAATCTGACTTACGCATAAAATAAGCTATTTTATCTAATTTTATTTCAAAATTTACATTGAAAAACGTACTTAACCGAATCCTGACACACATCTATTTCTCATGCATATGAATGGCGCTAAAAGACAAAGTAACTATAGCTGGAAATTTCTTGTGGACACGTCAAAGGAAAGGTAAGATTCACTTCTCACTTCTTTGTGGCGCATCAGTCCAAACCGAGCATTGGCCGCTCCGTAGCTGATGTTACTACTCACACACTCGGTAGGACTCCACGGGAAAAATTGTTCCGTCTTCGCAGAGGCCGCTACCTACAGTGCAGACAACAAACACAAGAGACGAATATCCATGTCCTCAGCGGAATTCGAACCCACAATCCCGGTCATCAAGAGGCGTAAGCTTAGGCGTCATACAGCATGGAAAACAGGATTGGCTCACATCTCAATTAGAGTATATGAAATGGTTCTGTATGTTTTATATAACTATACAATATGTTATATTCCAATTAAAAAAAAACTTGCTGTTATGTTGTGGGCCTTCGATTGCAGATAACTAGGCAGTATTAAAATTGAGCCTAAAACATCATTTAATCAAATAAGGATTTATCTGTCTCAAGAAAAGCTCAAATGAGGACTCTTGTGCCTACTGTAATGATACTTCAGGCAGTACAAACAAAGGGGATGATATCTTGACCTACTGAGAGACTACTAGCTTCTACAGCCGGATTCTTTTTCATGGCGTTCCAAGATTAAATACTTTAAATGTATAAGCAGGTGTTAATTTTAAAGAAGTGTAATTATGATTGGAATCGATCCCAGCGCCCGTGCTGTCTAAGGCGTGGGCCTGCGGGCGCTTACTGGCTGAAATTGTGGGTTTGAATCCAGCTGGGAGCATGGATGTCTGTCTGTTGTGAGTGTTGTGTCTCGTCAGGTAGAGGTCTCTTCGTCGGGATGATCACTCTTCCAGAGGAGTCCTACCAAGTGTGGGGTGTCTGAATATGATCGTGAAGCCCCGATAATGAGGAGACCTTGGCGCACTAGGGGCTGTGGAGATGTGGGGAAAAAATTATTCTAGATATTCAACATTAATAAACAGATTGCTTTAGTTCAACTTTTCTAATCTTAACCATCTTTCTACTACAGGGTCTAAGTACGTAACATCAACCTCCGATTCATTTTCCCTCGCATAAGTAGCTCTTCTTTCATTAGGCCCAAGTTGATGCTTCAGGAGAGTGTCAAGATTCATACAAATTATTTATATTCATTGTATAACGAGAAACATATTTTGAATCAAGTCGGTAACATCTGAAATAATTAAAGACGGATAATGCCTAATCAAAATAATTTTGGTACAACAAATAACTGTGGGCCGGTTAGCTCAGTCGGTATAGCGACTGACTACGTGCTGGACGCTCCGGGATTCAATCCCGGTTGGGACGAGATTTTCCGCCCGTCCAGACCGGTCCTGGGACCCATCCAACCTCCTGTAAAATGGGTACCGGATCTTTCCTGGCGGTACAGCGCGGCCGGGGCGTGCTGCTGACCACTCTCATACTTCTAGAGCCGTGGTCATAGAAGAGTAGAGCTATACCTCCACCCAACCTCTGAACCAAACCGGGCCTGTAACGGGATCACTTTACTTTTACTTTTTACAACAAATGTACATATTACAAGCACTGTCATAAGTTTCACCTGTAAAGAAATTGTACCGGAATGAACAGAGAGATGAGGCGAACGCATCATTTTGCAGGTATTTACAAAAATTCCATCGGAAAACCAAAACAAAAAAAAATGTTTTTCGAATTTATACATGGGCAGTCAACACAAAATCGCAAATTCTGCCGTAACGTTACGTTGTAACCAAACAGCCAATACACAGCAGTGAACAGTGTATCTGGCACATGAGTTCCTGTTCGGTCTTTTAGCGAGAGTCACGGGATGTTCTGTTCCGCCACTGGAGCAGGTGTGGACGTTTCACTGCGCGTCTGTCAAGTTGCAAACTTGTTGTCTTGGATGTGTAGAAGAGTGATACCCCTGTGCCCAAAAGTGGCGTGCGGTCAGGCTCCACGCCGTTATGTTCAGATTTAACGTTATGGTATAATGTGCGCAGACATGCGGGAGCGGATTTAAAAGTGGTCTTAAATAAAGAGGGCACGAATATATGAGAGATGCCATCCTGTTGTGTATATCAAATTGTATAATATATTATGTAACGTCAATACACAACATATATCAAGAAAAGATGCAATAATTACAATTAGGTTATATATATACATTATATATATATCAAATTGTGTAATATATTATGTAACGTCAATACACAACATATATCAAGAAAAGATGCAATAATTACAATTAGGTTATATATATACATTATATATATATATATCAAATTGTGTAATATATTATGTAACGTCAATACACAACATATA
>Ga0131853_10008466_pt1 | contig 18749 bp, 12 predicted proteins | sample TergutLab28metaG_FD_92764 | JGI IMG/M metagenome (GOLD analysis project Ga0131853, IMG submission 92764) | Labiotermes labralis P1 segment gut microbial communities from Petit-Saut dam, French Guiana - Lab288 P1 (version 2) (version 2) | ecosystem: Host-associated > Arthropoda: Insects >...
CGCAACGTGCTGTCTTACCCTGAACGTGCTGGTAACGTAACCTGACTGACAAGCGGTGTCCTGTAACGTGCACTGGCTGCACACCAGAGCGGTCTTGCCTATTCCGTCGTGTTCCTGTTCTATACTGCTGCCATCTGCCTCGTGTTCAGTGTTATATCTTATGTCGTTTATATTGTTTATATCGTATAGCATCAAGAAATCCATTACGGGCGTTTTCATTCCGTTCGTTTACTATGGGTCGAATTTTTAATACTGACAAATCTAAAATTTTTTATACACTGTTTCATTTTATTGACACCTTCTGTTTATTTTAGAATTTCAACCCTCTAAATGTTTCCATTTCCCACTCATTTTCTAATAGATATGATTTGTGTATTTCAGTAACATCTCATCGTTAATGTGCCATAAACATCTTGTTTTGCACTTTCCCCTATTTTGACCAATATGAACCACACTAGAATTTTTGCATGTCATGAATTTTAAACCCCTCACCAAATTATAAAATTGTTGTTTAAACAAGGTTAACGTTAAATGCATAATAATAATAATAATAATAATAATAATTTTGATAAAGTTAATACAGATGGTGTGGTGTGGGTGATAACCGCACAGCGCGTTAGGTTAGACGACGCATGACACCCACACATTCATAAGGGAAAAATATCGAAAAGGAATTTAAAGAAAGGTTTATTTGTGCGTGTGTGCATTGGGAAATTATGGGCTGCGTTAAAACCCCAGTCACAATCAACAAAGGACATGTGACCATTCCTGTGGTAAACCCTAGCGCCCCAAATCCCGACACAAACATGACACGTTCTTCCAGTATATCACTAGAACACAGCAGCTAGCTGTTTGTCAACTTTTATGGCCGTGGAGTGCCGTTACGGCATTAGTCTGCCTAGCAAACAAGTGGAATAATCCATGATTACTTCCTTTAAAATCCTTGCATTCTTATTATTCATGAAAACCTTCCCCTTTTAATGTGTAGTTTTATTTTAGAAATCAAACATATGCACCAGCTTCTAGGCCACAGGAAAAATTTCTATGGGTTGTGGGGACGAATGTGCTCGAGGGTTTATCTACTCAACCTATCGAAGCCTCAGTCACAGCCGCCTCCAGAATATTTTTCCAATGGGATAAACACAGAATTTGCTAACAAGTCAGATTTTTACATTGAGAGGACCGTGCATCGTGATATATTGAGAGGACCGTGCATCGTGATATATTGAGAGGACCGTGCATCATTATATATTGAGAGGACCGTGCATCATTATATATTGAGAGGACCGTGCATCATTATATATTGAGAGGACCGTGCATCGTGAGATATTCTTATAACAAAACTAACGAGAAGCACTAATTTCTCAAATTTATATTTGGAATAGAACTGTACATGTGTCGGACAGTATCTCTGTCCATCATCAGGAGTCTAGCACTGTATACATAGCAATACATACACCTGTTGCTGTGTGTACAGAGCTAGACTCTTGATGATGGACAGAGCTACTGTCCGAAACATGTAGAGTTCCATTCCAAAAATAAATTTGAGAAATTAATGCATCTAAATGGTTTTATTATAAGAAAAGAAAGTCAGGTGTTGTTAAAATATTTATAGTTTCATTCGACAGAAGTAATGTCCTACAAAAAACTGTATTCTTGTTATTTCTACTCGTATTTGGTGAAATATTTAGTTTGTTTTTATTTTGTTAATTTCTGAAACTCTTCTAGAAACTCAAGGAAGGTATTCCTGGCTTATTCCTTTATCGGCACTCATGGACTCAGTCCTCTACGCACTAAATTAACCAGCCCAAACTGTTTGTCACTAGCGAATGTTTTCATGGCCATATACAGGGCAGAGTGGCTACAGGGCTGGAGGAAAGATAGCTGGAGGTTGAACAGCAAGAACTGAAGGAAGATGTGTAAGGCTTCGATCTTAGAGATATATTCGTGGTCTCAGTTTAAATATTGAAACACAAAGTCAATTTGTTTCTACGTTATTTTGAATTATATGAATTGGGTGAGTGATGGTTAATTACATATTATGGAGCAAGTGTTGGTTGCGTACATAGGATTTGAACAAGTGCTGGTTCATTACATATGGGTTAAGCAAGTGCTTTTTAATTACATGGGGGTCGAGAAAGTGTTTTTTAATTATATGACCGGACAGTCAACTGACAATAAGTTTATTACATACACAACATTATGACATAGATTCTCTACATCTGGTTGCTAATTTCTTCTATCACATTTTCGTGATAAAGCCTCTGAACTTGTTGAATATGTTATCCAACATTCACGGTACTGAAATGTCTGCATTTTTAACAACTGTTGAGTTACAATTACCTGTTCAAAAATTTCTGTCATACTTCACAGTATAAAATTAACAACAGCACCAAACAGTATTTAAAAACTGGAACAAAATTATTGATTGAACATTATTTCTGTAAATTCTGAAAAATAAACTTAGAAGAATTTACCACATAAGCAGCACAACTAAATCCGTGTAAATGTGATTACAATGAAGAACAAAACAGAATAAAAATATGTGTAAATATAACAAATCACTGGCTTGATCTTCACGCTGAATAGTAACACTTGCCCTTATGTACACATCAACAATAAAAAAATCACATGCTGACGCCATTTCAAACTGGCAAAAGGAACAACAATGTCAACACTCACACATACACACACAAACACACGGACGCGCACAATTCACAAGCTCTCACACATTTTATGGTATCCTACGTGGGTGACCGACGGTTTGGCCACTTGTACTGCTACAGTGTTTTAAAGACAACATGGCTTGATTTAGTTAGGAAACAGTCGACTTGTGCCAAATCGTAAAAGCTGTTGTTTTTACGAATTTCGACAATTGCAGGTACGTGTTCAAATAAATAAATCATCTAACAGGCATAAAATGTAAGAGTCCACGTCTGAAGAGGTGTTTCTTCCAATTTTATGTACACAATCAGGTCACGTGGCTAATTACGCAACATTTCAGCACTCTAGATTACTCGTGACTTGCTCTTGTGTGTTAAATATTACTGTATTTTATTTAAGTCTATTTGACATATTCTGTCCACTTCTTAAATTGTTCTCTGGCTACGGAATGCTCAAGACTCATTAAAGACGCTACATTTAATATTACCTACTTATTGATTCACTGTAAAATACATTCGGAACGCGACTAGCTGCAGTTTGTAACTTACTCCTTCCAAATAAAATAGTTATTAAATAGCTTATGCCTATAAAGATGCCTTTCTTCCACCCAAAATTATGATAAGTTTGAGCAATTCCCACCAGACTGTGGGTTTCATCATTCAGTATCGAAAGAGACTATTGTACGATACTTCGCCTTGAAGTTATGGTAAGATTCTTCGGAACAAACACAACACAGCCTACTTCTAAATGATGCTGTCAGCCAGACAGAGAATTGTGAAATTTGTTCATATCGATTATTTCTCTTTTTCGATTATTATTTGAATGTAAAATGAGGAAAATAACAGTACAATACTTTAATTCTTGTAGAAGGAACAGTACTTAAAACGGTGTTGTATCTGCTAAAGCTGCGTTTAGTTTCTGTAGATCTTCAAAACAGGTAAGTCTGAAACGTCAAGACTTTTTTTATCTCAGTATTTAACCAACTTGATGCACAAAATTTGTTTCACATTAAGTTTTATTTCATGCCTCTACATGTTTCGAGCACATGTGCTCATCACCAGGAGGTCAAAATTGCATTACACAGCCTCTGGTATCATCACACCTATAAGTGTGACGATACCAGAGGCTGTGTAATGCAATTTTGACCTCCTGGTGATGAGCACATGTGCTCGAAACATGTAGAGGCATGAAATAAAACTTAATGTGAAAGAAATTTTGTGCATCAAGTTGGTTAAATGTGTGATGATACCAGAGGCTGTGTAATGCAATTTTGATCTCCTGATGATAAGCACATGTGCTCGAAACATGTAGAGGCATGAAATAAAACTTATTGTGAAACAAATTTTGTGCATCAAGTTGGTTAAATACTGAGATGCACGGTCAGAAAAACGTCAAAAACGTCAAGACCTTGTTACTTGACTACGGTATAAAATAATTCGACGCTGACTTTCCGTAATTTTTTTTCTGCAAGCAATCAAGTCACGTGTTAAATCTGATCATATTTTGAAATGGAAGATATCAAATAAGCAAGGAAAGGTAAGTGATGAAGCAAGCTTACTAAACAATAAAGATGCCCGACGAAGCATACTTTCATTCGAATGGTAGAGTATATCGCAAATATATTGTGTGTTTATTTGGGTAATCATAACACACTTCATACCAAGACACAACTTATTCACAAAATCGACTGTTCCATGACTTTGCGATTAAAGTCTACTGAAGAGCCTTCCTAGAATACTTGTGTATGTCCATGAAGGCAAGTACAGAGCTCATAGCTATATGTTCTAATTTATCCCTCTATTACATTAAAAATAACCAGTTTTGAGCACGCTGAAACGTCGTATCCACTTGTCCGGATTAGACAATTTCCTTGTCATATGTAAGACCCCCACATCGGAGAATATTTTTCTTCTTAGGTAAAAACTGGTAACTTGCCCACGCTTCTGACATACATTGTTGCGTTTGTTTTGTTAAATTTTCTTCCATCTATGTAGTATGGGTGCCAAAGAAATTGTTGCGTTACAAGACGAATTTGCATGAGCGCGAATAATCGTATTAAATGTTAATTACAAACAAAATTGTTACCATGAAAGACTCTCTAAATACATTTAACTAATACTGAAGTAAATGGAATGTTCTTATTCGAATTTTATTTCTTGACTTTTGTGCTTATATTTCAGTTCATCCAGCATTTCAATAATAATTATATTGGTAATACTAACCTAAATTTAATTCTTAATTTTCATTTTGCTGCATTTTGGCTAAAAGGTGGGACACCATGTTAGTAAGACTACTACTATTAAAATAAAACCAAACTTAAGTCACGTTATAAATTATCCTTTATCTACAGACCTATTCTGACTATGACGCACAGAAGACAAATAGATCCATTTTCCATTAGAACTATTTTCTTAGCATCTTACAAATCACATGTCAAAGTAGAGATGGTAAATTTACTGTTCACAGTAACTTACAAACACAGTGATAGCCAACACTAACCAACGAATCTTCATTCCATCCAACATACCTGAACCATTTACAGCACGTGACTTACTTCCAGTTCCGGATCACCAAATACGACACGTGACTTACACCAAGTTCCGGATCACCAAATACGACACGTGACTTACACCCAGTTCCGGATCACCAAATACGACACGTGACTTACTTCCAGTTCCGGATCACCAAATACGACACGTGACTTGTTTCCAGTTCCGGATCACCAAATACGACACGTGACTTACTTCCAGTTCCGGATCACCAAATACGACATGTGACTTACTTCCAGTTCCGGATCACCAAATAAGACACGTAACTTACACCCAGTTCTGGATCACCAAATACGAAACGTGACTGACTTCCAGTTCTGGATCACCAAATAAGACACGTGACTTACACCCAGTTCCGGATCACCAAATAAGACACGTAACTTACGCCCAGTTCCGGATCACCAAATACGACACGTGACTTACACCCAGTTCTAGATCACCAAATACGACACGTGACTTACTTCCAGTTCCGATCACCAGAACACATACGTGACGTGTAATAACCACAAATCTACTCTTTATCGGATATAATCAGATAACTTTCGTATTTTAATTACTCCTCTTGCTTTATTTAATATGAGTATGTGTTTGCAAAATTTTGGCCAGTTATGAGTCTAGGTACACACAACCACAACAAAGAATAATACGTAATTATTCAAATAAATTTCTGTAGATTATTTCTTTTGAATTCTGCGTCATATTTCACTTCTACTTCCTTCTGATCAGATCTGCCCTATAAATCGTACGTGGGCCTAACATATGTTTGTCTAAGAAGTTTTATTGTGGTAACTTTATATTTATTCGTTTTGGCAAGAGCAACCTGCCAAGAATTACACACTCTGTAAAAAAAATAAGTTTTCTTCCACGTATTGGTTATCAAGCGAACGGGGTTCGAAACCCGGTCAGTCTTGTACGGTAAGCGGTGTATATAATTGCTGTACGAAATATTTCCTTGTGCCTCCCACATTCTCTGTCCCTTTTGCTAACCTGTAGCACTGATAAGCTTATCACTAACCCTGAATAACCCTACAACATACACGGTTGCAATGAAAAATGTGCGTAAACGGCCTCACACGTGTGGTGGCTTGCGGTCACCTCTTTCAGTTGGAGCTGACCTAACTTCTGTCAGCTACCTCGGATTAAGATATGACATGCCATAAAGTACCGATCAGTGATTGACAGTGAGCTTGAAGTTAATTTAGGCAATGCTTGCTCTCAACAGCGCTCAATGCGTAATGGCGGTTTCGGTAGCAGGGATCCCACACCGGCGAATGACGTCATAAAGCAAATGTTTCTAAAGGCTATTTTTCTCAGGTTGCCAGATATTACAACAAACACCGTAACAATTTTCTGTTATTTGCTTTATTTTAAAGTGACCAATCTGGTTAACGTCTTCGGGGGTTCGTCGTGGCTTATTTTATTTAAAGATGCTCTCTCATACCCATATATTACATAATGTCGAATGTTCAGATGATTACAAATTATGTAATTCCAAAAATGTGGAAGTATCCGGTCATAATATTTTTACAACGTCATTCAATAATTTGCCTACAGAGAGTATGGGAAATCTTGTAGAGTATCTGTCATGTACACCTGTCTCCAGTTTGAGGCTTGAAAAGTATCAGTCATGTATACTTGTCTGCAGATTGAGACTTGAACAGTATCAGTCATGTACACCTGTCTTCAGATTGAGACTTGAAAAATATCAGTCATATAAACCTGTCTTCAGATTGAGACTTGAAAAGTATCAGTCATGTACACCTGTCTCCAGATTGAGACTTGAAAAATGTCAGTCATGTGCACCTGTCTGCAGATTGAGACTTGAACAGTATCAGTCATGTATACTTGTCTGCAGATTGGAATTTGAGCAATATCAGTCATGTACACCTGTCTGCAGATTGAGGCTTGAAAAGTATCAGTTATGTACACCTGTCTTCAGATTGAGACTTGAAAATTATCAGTCATGTACATCGGTCTGCAGGTTGAGACTTGAACAGTATCAGTCATGTACACCTGTCTGCAGATTGAGGCTTGAAAGGTATCAGTTATATACACCTGTCTTCAGATTGAGACTTGAAAAGTATCAGTAATGTACACCTGTCTTCAGATTGAGACTTGAAAAGTATCAGTCATGTACACCTGTCTGCAGATTGAGACTTGAAAAGTATCAGTCATGTACACCTGTCTGCAGATTGAGACTTGAACAGTATCAGTCATGTATACTTATCTGAAGGTTGGAACTTGAATAATATCAGTCATGTACACCTGTCTTGAGATTGAGACTTGAAAAATATCAGTCATGTACACCGGTCTGCAGATCGAGACTTGAACAGTATCAGTCATATACACCTGTCTGCAGATTGAGACATGAACAGTATCAGTCATGTAAACCTGTCTGCAGATTGAGGCTTGAAAATTATGAGTCATGTACACCTGTCTTCATATTGAGACTTGAAAAGTATCAGTCATGTACACCTGTCTCCAGATTGAGACTTGAACAGTATCAGTCATGTATACTTCTCTGCAGATTCGAACTTGAACAATATCAGTCATGTGCACCTGTCTGCAGATTGAGAATTGAACAATATCAGTCATGTACACCTGTCTGCAGATTGAGACTTGAACAGTATCAGTCATGTACACCTGTCTGCAGATTGAGATTTGAACAGTATCAGTCATGTACACCTGTCTGCAGATTGAGACTTGAAGAGCATCAGTCATGTATACTTTTCTGCAGATTGGAACTTGAACAATATCAGTCATGTACACCTGTCTGAAGATTGAGAATTAAACAGTATCAGTCATATACACCTGTCTGCAGATTGAGACTTGAACAGTATGAGTCATGTACACCTGTCTGCAGATTGAGACTTGAAGAGCATCAGTCATGTATACTTTTCTGCAGATTGGAACTTGAATAATATCAGTCATGTACACCTGTCTGCAGATTGAGACTTGAACAGTATCAGTCATTTACACCTGTCTGCAGATTGGGAATTGAACATAGATTTCTGCAATACAAGGACGAAACGCCACTACTGAACCCCAGCATCCAATGCCTCACCGGAATATTACATGCTTTATATTTCCCTTTTGCGTATCACGTCGAAATTCCTTTAAATGTAATCTGTTGGTATCAGACCGACTGCCGCACTATATGCAAATTTGCCACCTGCCTTTCTCCCGCAGTTTTGCAAGCCGAAATATTTATTCACAACTTATTTAAAACTTGGTGTCAGTGAAGATTTGTTGGGCTAGAGAAAAATTTGATTCGAAGGATTTACGAAAGTGAGAGTCCGTGTGAAATTAATATTATAAGCTCCAATCTCTGCTGGTGCAATTCTGTGAATCTATGAAAAAATGTACTTGAGAGACTAGCAGTTCATTAATTTCTCAATAAGGTCGCTGACTTCTATGAATACAATACTTTCGTTACCATAATCACAAGAGCCCCCTTCTCTTGGTTATCATGAGCCTAATAAATTAAGTTCTTGTTCTGATATTCCTCTTTTAAGGTACTTTCAACATTATCTTCCCAACTACTTCTACCTTCACTTAATTCTCTCTTCAATTCATATTCTCAAACTAAAGTTTTTACGTATTTCTCATCGTGCCCAGTGACTACGATAGCAGCTATTTTTGCTAATGCTACCATCTATTTCAGTAAACCCTTCCTTTCTACACACCAGGTCCCATCCCTTACGAAAGTTTTCGGAAGCCCAAGCTAACTCTACTCTTTAGCTTTGTCTGAGAAACAACCTTTCTTTTTTTCAATGTACACTTTCTGTATGTCTGTCACTCATTTGTACTGGACAAGGTAAAATATAATTATAGACTTACCCATACACAACGCGTCTTCATGCAAACGACCCCGTACGAACTACGTTGCGATATAAGATGCTGGTACTCTGTACAAAGCAAGCTGCTATAATACCTTAACAAACTACACGATATGCAAGACTTTACACTGTGTCACGTAACGTTTTTCTAAACTGTTTACCTACATATTACATCAAAGTTGAGTGAAAAGTTTCAGAGTTCAGGAACTACGGCTATCACTAGCTTATTTATTTTTGGAGGCAAATTTCGGCATTCCTTTAAGGATGATATTGCAAATACCACACGTTATTTCTTGCACATTATTCACTCTTATGTTCTATGGTCTTTGAACGACACACACACACACACACAGTCTCAGTCATACAAACTCAACAACAGCAGTCAGCGCCTCGAAAGGTTCGTTATATAAATAACCACTAGCTGATAATGAGATGCTATAACACCTGCAGAAGTTTTAACTTCTGCATATCCTTATTGTCTTTGTAATGACAAGACATCACTACAATAAACGTTCATACATGTCGCCATTACTGACATCCTACTGACATCGTATCGTTTCGTCGAACTGGGGACAAGCAAAAGAAGCAGCACATAAAATATATTTTCTCCTCCGTATTCAAGGATACGGGTGTGGCTGTAGTCTCGCGTCCGAAATTGCCTTCCTTCTCAAGTACGTAAAGATTCAACGGTTATTCAATTATTCCACCAACCACTGCACATATATAAAATATATAAAATTTACACATTTAAACATTAAAAAAGCTCCGACATGTTTCGGTCCTAAAACCGTCATCAGGGAGCTATATATTCGTTGCTAAAGTCACACTAGAAATAGTCACAGATTAATTTCGTTGTACAAGTTGTGTGTTGTGGCAGCATGCTGTGTTGTGTAATGTATGTTGCGAAGAGTATAACGCAAAGAAGCACAGAATGCACATCCGTAGTAGGGCACTCTTCGCAACATAACATTACACAACACGGCATGCTGCCACAACACCCAACTTGTACAACGAATTTAATCTGTTGCTATTTCTAGTGTGACTTTAGCAACGAATATATAGCTCCCTGATCATGGTCTTAGGAATGAAACATGTCGGAGCGTTTTTAATGTTTTGATATGTACAGTTTATATATTTTATATATGTGCAGTGGTTGATGTAATAATTGAGTAATTCGACAACAGTCACGGTGTAACAATAATAATAAAAAAAATTCAACGGTTAATTTTAAGTCAACTTGATATCCAACAAGCAGCTACATTCAAGGTTCCCATCTTGGCAAAAACGCTTGCTGTCTTACGTTCGATAACAGACAGAAAGACACTTGATGGGGAGCACGAAACTTTCTAAGTAACCCCAAAGATATATTTGAAATAGACTGGTTTAATGTAAATATAATTTCAACAGTTTATCTTCGCTGTGATGAATACTGATGTTCCGACTGACATGGAAGCTGTGATAGAGCTGTCTGCATTCCTGCAAATGGCGAGGAAGGTCTCTGATATACGAGTATCTAAATATTTACGTACCTCTAACAAACACGTGATTTATATATTGAGTACGCACCGCCCAACATCAGTGCAGTTCCTTTCAAAATTAATTTGGAAAAATAGCGGGTCTTCTCTTTGAAATTCTACTGCAGATGTTACGCATTTTGAAGAAATAAATCCACGTTTCCCCCCATTACGTATATCTCAATAAACTGCTTGGTTAAACGAACTAAAAATTATTTACAAAATCTGTAACTACATTGTTCTGCAAGTGATCTTGTTGTTTATGTTGAAGGAAGCGGTAGATTTGTGATCACTTCTATATTATTTGTGATCACTTATATATTATTCCCAGAAACAAAATCACAAGAAAAGTCTCTGTAGCGTAGAAACTGTCATGTTACTGTTAAAGTTACTTTCTTTGAGAGCAAGAAATAAGTAATTTGAAGAAAGATTTATAAAATAATCTCATTAATTCAAACTAATTGTTAAACATGAACGTACATACTGAGTCCCATATATTCAGTTTTTCCTCTACTCCATATGCATTAAACGTAATCTCAACATAACAAATAAGTGTTTTAAAAATGGCTACCATATAATTAATGAAATTTCGGACCCATATAATCGTGTTACTATTTTTCTCTGATTTAAATCGTGAACCTCACATCAGTTATACGACTCTCACTCTTTGATCAGTATTTATCGAATGGCAATATCAGCCGAATGGGATATAATAAACTTCCTTCTCCCAAGCAGTCTGCCAGCAAACGTTTGTTCCTCTTCTAAAATAATCAAATTTTCTTATCAGAAAACAAAACGAGAGCGACTAGTACTTTGTCCAATAAAATGACTTCAGTTATCAGTTTTTGTCCAAAATAGATTTCCTTTCCTTTCATGCTCACAGGACAGCCGTCGGTGAAGTCAGTTAAAATCACAAAGAATGAAAAAAACCAGTTTTTTTAATGTACATCCCTTTCTTCAAACATGGCCCTAAAGGGGGGGGGGGGTTGGATGGTGCAGTGAACGTCGCTGTGTGCCTTGAGTCGGTGTACGACCGGCATTTAATTTCAACACTATAGTTCGGCCTGGTAATAAGCAGACAGCACTGTCTGAGTTTAGTCATAAATACCACAAAAAGACTATTTCTCATTGATAGACTTTTGTTGAACACTTTGCACAGCACATCTCTGCTGTAAGACCTAGAGCCTAGAAGCGTTCTGACTGAACTCACGTGCTTCTAAGTCCTAAACACTGGGATCTAGCTTTTGGAACAGAGAGGTCTTAAAATCGCGCAGTATGTCCCAATATTTCCTATTAGGCTTCCCCTAGCCTCCGGGTGCAGACACTAAGTTCTTGCCTACTTTCCGCCACGATCCTCCTGTGCAGATGCCTGGTCCTCGCCACCAGTCATTAACGTCCCGGTAAGATTTGTTGGGGAAGTCATCGTGCAGCATAGCGCACAAGCGGCAGAAGAAGTACGTGTTGATGAATTCTCCTGTACCCTTCCACCGGAAGTAAGAGTTGTAAAGGTCATCGTCCGTATCCAGGCGATGCAAATATGAGGCAAGTTCCTCTGGGGACTCGAATTCATCTACGTGGATGTACGAGCGATACGGTGCAGTGCGAGCATAGTCTTCAGGCCGGGCCCCCATCACAATCGGCAGGACGTTTCGACTGGAACAGTCATAAGAGGACATTAGAGAAAACGGACTGTCACAACCACCAACAGGACACAGCAATTTGAAGTGTTAAGGCTTAACCACTTTCATGTGAAGAAGATTTATTTACCGTATTATTCTGCACTAAATTTGAAGATGTAAACCATATTCACCAGTTTCTATTGTATAGCAATGACACTCATAAAGAATTTACGTCACATAGCTATCGTTAGAAGTGATCGGGAAAATATGTTGACAAAAAAGATGAATAAATGAGCAGTTTACAAAATCAGGCAGACCTAATCTTCGGGATAAACCCGAACATCAATGATGTGATATTGAAAGTGGATTGGAACTGAAGTCTTCAACGGGAAAACTGACAACATTTTGTGTATATATTTTGGGGTTGCTGTCTGGATTGGTAGGTGACGAGGTAAATTGTCTTTGTCAGACAGCAATCGCAACCCACAGCCACTACTTGTGATCGATCACATATAAAAGGACTTACCCAAGGCCATTTACAAAGAACTTTTCTGTAATGTAATCCTTGCAGTTGGAGTTTTCAAAAGCGAGGTAGAACTTGTAGTCTCTATCCAGCATGTCGAAACACTTGTTGGCCGTGGAGCGTGGACACTTCTTGGTGCCACAAGCACCGTAGATATCCACATATATGTATTTCTGCAGCTCGTGTGCGTACTGCAGCCTACGGTTCCGGGCGCCACAGTTCGACACAAACCACGCCACCTGCAATGTTGCACGTATTATCATAAACCAAGAAAAACAGCACATCCGAAAGTCGTATTAGTTATCTCACAAGACGTGATTGAAAAAGTGAAGTTGCTGCTGGATAAACGTGGGTAGGATCGAACTGGCATTCTACAAGGAGCTTTATGTGAAGAAAAGTACCGAAACCGGCGACGCCCTCACGCTGACACAGTCGCCCATCAGGCTTAGTGTCTTGCTTCAACGCACTGTATAAAACATCCGTATTCACCTCCTGGAGCCGAAGTGTATCTAAATAATATTTATACAAACACAGATCCTTTCCTACTTTGAAGAAAATAAAATGTGTACTGATTACAAAGGAAAGGTAATTTTGTCTAAAGAAACGGAACAGTTGCTGCCATCTGTGAGTGATGAACATCACGACTGCGCTCTGTGGGAAACATTCAAAGGTTACGAAAATTAACACACGTGGCAGGGCTACTTACAGTATCTAATCATACTGATTTAGAGAAGCACGTAGAAAATCATTAGATCGACTAATTAATTGACTCTAATTTGACACTGTGGTAGTAAAACCTAAAGGCTTAACGCCACTAATGGGCCTATCAAATCCTGTATTTTGACACAGCACCATAGCCAGTTCCATCCATTCCCGGTTCCTACAAACTGTATCTATATGACACACAGTGTTACCACTGTATTTTAATATGGTGCTCCATTAAATACCAAGAATAAATATCGGCCTGGGCTCAAATTATATCCAGGCAGAAGCACAGCAATTATTACATAATAATCAGGTATGGTACATTGTCTGACATTGGCACAGAAAATTTACATTGATTAAGAAAACAAAAGGGGGCCATTAATCTGAAGTTCCTGACGTTACACGACACAACGTTTTTAGAGTCGTATCGCTCTGTGAAGAAATATCAGGCAGCGATTTTATTCCATTTAGTATCTCGGAACTGAGGGTGGCCGATATGTTCTTTGCATCTATGTTCTTTATTTCATCAGGTCTATGGAAGTTCACTATGTAGCAGAGTAAATTGGATAATTTCGAAGAAGTGCTATGACACCTATAATTGTGGACAAGTATAAAATGTTCCATATTCTGTCTCATCGTGCTCTTAAAAGAGGACAATGTGCACATCGCTAGGAATTTCTTCCTAATCCAGTTCTTAATATTTAAAAAAATATATATATATAATTCTTTTTTCCCCTGCCCTAGTTATATTATAAGGCTAAGAATTTCGTTTCTTTTGGAGGCTGAAGAATTTGTATCTAAGAAAGAGAACTGTACCTACGCACACATGAAATTCTCCGGGTATAGACGAAGACATCAGTTGTCAAAAGAAAAAAAATTTCACAAAACCTATGTGATTCAGAGAGAACTGGAAACAATATGGACGTGGAGGCTGACAGACTGAATGACGTAAAAATAATTTTTTGACGGTTAATTGACTGATAGGAAGATCGTGACGTTGGGCGTTTGAAGACAGTATGTTTGTGTTTTGGGTGCCAAGCAGGAAAAGCCCAAAAATTCGTCCCGAAAAATAAACGTATGTTTCATTTCAGTTTTGGTCTAGAGGGTGTAACATACATTGAAAATAATGAAATGGCAATCCTAAATTTGGAGAAACGTTTATTTTCCTGAGTTGTAAAAGCACTTTACGATAACTTTCACTTGGAACACTCGCCTTACAAATACTAAGATTCCGCTGTTTTTCTGAACTACAGAAAAAATTGGGGAGGTCTATATGTCCCTTGAGATCTCTACTCTGAAACAGAAATTTTGTATAATTTGACATTTAGAGGGCCGTGCATCGTGTTATATTTAGAGGGCCGTGCATCGTGATATATTGAGAGGGCCGTGCATCGTGATATATTGAGAGGACCGTGCATCGTGATATATTCTTATAATAAAACGAAAGATTTGCACTAATTTCTCAAATTTATTTTTGGAAAGGACCCTAAATATTTCGGACAGTATCTCTGTCCATCATCAGCAGTCTAGCACTGTACACACAGCAATACATACAGGTTATGCTGAGTGCTTGCTAACAAAAAGTCAGCATAACCTGTATGACCTACACCTATTGCTGTGTGTACAGTGCTAGACTGCTGATGATGGACAGAGATACTGTCCGAAATATTTAGGGTCCTATTCCAAAAATAAATTTGAGAAATTAGTGCAACTCTTTCGTTTTATTATAAGTAGAAAGTTTGTCCAAGCACCAATAATATGTAAGAATGTTTAAGGAAAATGACAATAACACAAGTGATATTTGAAGTCCTGCGCCTTGTTATATCCGTCATTTTTTTTATGAAGGAACGCAGGAATAAAGGTCCCTGTTGAGATGCGAAACCGGTACTTGCGAGGAAGTGTTATGACAGTGTCCCTGGGGTGTATGCAAAGTAGCAGCATCTCGCAGGGGCCACGAAGTAACTCAACAGCTGAAACTAAGTGTGAATGCTTGTGATGAGTGGCGACTTCCTTTTTGTCTGTTTGTTTACTCAGACGTTTCCACATTAATTTGGTGATGCAAATTTGATGCTGTGTAAAGACCAAGCGCCCGCAATAAGGGACGTCTGCTTGCTTTTCTGTTCTATCCGTCATCACTTAAAATTTTTATTAGCCTTCCAATTTAGATTCGCGCAACATGTGGAAGTAATGCAGCATCGAAAAAATTAATCCAGGAAATAAAACTAACTAACTAACTAATTAACAACATGGGGCAGAATCTTTGTAGAAGGTAACAGGTTCTCAGATTGTCAAGAAAATCCCTTCATTTTATTGAGCCAGAAGTTTCATTACCATATTCACAAAAGCCCGCCACCCATCCCGATTCTGAGCCACAACAATTCAGTCCATTCCCCCATCCCACTTTTTGAAGATTCAGTTCAGCATTATACTCCTATCTACGCCTGGGTCTTCCAAGTGATTTATTTCCCTCAGGTTTCCCCACCAAATCCCTGTATGCACCTCTACTTTCCCCATACGTGCTACGTGCCCTATTCTTCTCATTCTTCTCGATATGATCACCCGAATAATATTTTGTGAAGAGTACAGATCATTAAGCTCCTCATTATGTAGTCTTCTCCACTCCCCTGTTATCTCGTACCTCATTGGCCCAAATACCGCTCCTCAGCACCCTATTGTCAAACATCCTCAGCTTACGTTCCTCCCTCACCCATGAAACAAAGCAACAGGCTAAAATAAAATTTGGCCGATCCCGGTGGCCATGCGGTCTAAGGTGTAGGTCTGCAGCTCCTTCATTTCTTGGATTGCGGGTTCGTTCTTATTTGTTCTTGCATTTTCTGTAAAAACGAAACTCAGCTGCTAAGGTGTTGTAGAGGGCGCTGCGTTCTGTGCAGTGCTGAACACAACATCTCTTTGGGCTGGGATTATTTGGCTTAGTTTTAAAATTTTCAAGAAACCTGCCCCAAAGAAACTGGCATTTTTTAGAACGGCAACAGTTTGTAACTGCTAACACAAAGATCTGCTTTTTGAATCCTAAAATAAATCTCAATTTCACACAAAAATTCAGTTCCTACCTCCAACAGAACACAGTATAAATCTATTAGAGTGACGAGACGGTGAGAGCTGTACAAGGAAATAATGGATACTTAACTGTCAGAACCAGAGGGCACAAGTAGTACAAACTGTGGAGAAAAATGCATAGATTTTGTCATCAAACGCGGCGGTAAGGTAAAGGTAAAGTTCACCTTAGAACAGGTCACGAAGTGCCAGAGGGGGAGTAGAGTAATATCCCTACACTTTCCTTAACCTCGGCGCTAGATGGGGTGGCTGGTCAAAGTCACACCCCCGGCCGCTTTACCCCAGGATACCCATTGTATAGGAGGCTGGGTGGGCCCCAGGGCCAATCTGGAAAGGTGCGGAAAATCTCGCCCCCACCGGGATTCGATCCCCGGACCGTCCAGCCCATAGCGAGTAGCTACACCGACTGAGCTATCCCGGCCCCAAACGCGGCAGTATCTATAGCAACCACTAAGATCTGAAGGGTTAACAGATTTCCATATGTACTCATTTAGTCAGTCGGTCAGTACAAAAGGGTGTTGCGCCTTGTGACGTAGAGCTTCTGTTAGTACCGTTAGAAGATCGCATTACAACGAGCGCCTGTCCACTATATCGCTATCTGCATTTTCTGCTACAACTCACCTTCCTCGTCTTGTTAGCCGCATAGTTGTGATCGAGTCTAAAGTTTTGCTTGACGCTCTCGTCATAATACGCCCACCGTTCGTACGGCGCGACTATGTCGCTGTCCCGCCGGTAAGTTGCTGTCCAATTGAAGACATCGTTGAATTTAACGTGCTGCGTGTGGTAAGGGCATTCCAGGAAGTACAAAATCCACACCTGAAACATAAACATGAAGATTAGGGAACACAAGATACGAGGTTTGAGGAAGCTTCATGTACGTTAGGCCACGTCAACTGGCAAATATTTATCGACTTCCATTCTTCAACGATCAGGTTATTGACACTGATCATGCAGGCGTTGCGCGTCTTCGAAACGTTGATAACATTTACCGGTCGGCACCAGGTCCCATCCCACAAGTGACATCGCCAAACGAACAAAAATGTCATACACTTTGATGTTTGTGTGACCGTGCATCATTGTTACGTACATTAATATAAACAGCCAACTAGATTCAACAATGATAATTTGATTATTAAAAATTTCAATCAGCTCAACATGATTCGGACGATAATTTCGCCCATCCTTATGAGCACTAGACTGTGTTTACAGCTTGTGGTATAAAGCACCGACGATGCTGCCTGCTGGTGACCAGGAAGAAGCGGAGCTGAGTTCCACTTCATCTTGGTCAGCAGCAGGCAGCATCGTCGGTGCTCTATACCACAAGCTGTAAACACAGTCTAGTGCTCATAAGGATGGGCGAAATTATCGTCCGAATCATGTTGAACTGATAGAAATTATTAATAATAAAGTTATCATTTTAGCATCTAGTTGGCTGTTTATATTAATATGTCATACACTATACGCATTTTTAATTTTTACCGCTGTATAGAGGAAAATGAACCTGAAATATTCAGTCAGTTCGTACCGCGTGGTAAACATACTGGGTTTCGGTTATGAAACAACATAATGTTAATGTTGTACAAGGAAGTAATCGTGTTTGTTCTCAGAAACATACAAATTACAAAAAAAAAATACTCAGTGATATAAATGTATGATTTTTGTTTGTTAAAGGAGTTGGCACGTAAAGCCACCACTAGCTTGTAAGGAGTTAAACAACCGATAACTCATGTCCGTAAATTCGCAAGAAATCAGAGGGCAATAATGATTGCTAGAAGAAGAATAACAAAAACAAATCGCGACAAATTTGTACACGTCCATCAGCGAATTTATTAGAAACTTTGCTGACCTTGCTAAATTTTCCATTGCAGACAGCATGACACTCAAACCGGCGAGTGCCAGTCTTCAATACGGAAAGGAACGAATTCTGAAGAGTTCCGAATGGAGACAGAGAGTACACTGGGTGTAATTTTTCATCGCTTATTTCACCAGCCTGGCAATATGCTTGAAAATCACCAAGTTTCAGAATTTGCTTCCCGAGAAGCATATAAACGGCGCGAGACTTCTTGACCAGCTGAGCGACTATCGACTTTCAAAGATGCATTCTTTTTCATGCTGTTGTTTAAACAATGTCTATCACTGCAAATGGTCAGCAGGATATCAAGTAAGCTCTGTGATGTTGTTGAGGTTGTCACGGGGCCCAAAGTCAATAAAATCTTCTCGAACTGACAGCAGCGTCTACTGGTTTACGGCTGATCGACGGC
>Ga0131853_10008467_pt1 | contig 18749 bp, 8 predicted proteins | sample TergutLab28metaG_FD_92764 | JGI IMG/M metagenome (GOLD analysis project Ga0131853, IMG submission 92764) | Labiotermes labralis P1 segment gut microbial communities from Petit-Saut dam, French Guiana - Lab288 P1 (version 2) (version 2) | ecosystem: Host-associated > Arthropoda: Insects >...
ACTATTCCCCAATTGGCAGAAGGAATCGTGGCAGACCTCTGAAGAGACTTCTAGATACGTGAGACCGGAACGGGTCAACAAGTGGCCTAACTCCATGACAGACATATGATGATGATGACTAAATAATTATTTCCATGGAGAAAAGTCCTTTCAGAATACCCAGTATTAAAAAAGGCAGTAGAAACATCGTTCGCCTTTTATGTAACTCCAATATTAATTACCTTGTTGACGACAGCCCGCCACCGATTCACATCCTGAATGGGAGAAAGCGGTATGTTTTGTTTAACTACGGCCGCAGTTACTGAGACTGTACAACATCGATGGTAGAAGGGATGAAATGTGGGTGTGGAGCAGTGGTAGAATCGTACAGATAAAAGGAACCAGAGTCTAGGCAAAAAACTGAGCCTGTGAAAATTTGTGTACCACAAATTCCATACGGGCTGGCGTTGGCTCGAATCTGAGCCTCCGCATTGAACAATTCCCCTAAATCTATATTCTTTTTAATTATAGCCCCTCTTTAATTTGCATGTTCCACCCATCTCATCACCCGTATTTGTTAAAGAGTATAATTTATTAAGCTAGTCATTTCTTTTAAACCGCTGTCAAGTTTTCCGTTCCTCCCGGATTTGCATGGCGTAAATGGATGATTTGTGCTCCACATTTCGGGGCAGCGTTGTAGTTATATTCTGTATTTCTTCATTGAACTCTCGAATCTTGTTTATGGGACCACAATACCGTCCCGAAAAACAAAGAACAAATCATCAAGTGACGAGGCGCAATATCTCAGAAGAACGAAGACCACTGCACTGCTGCGGAAGTGTAAAACTTGCAACTTCCTGTTACAGTCTCTTAAGCCCTTATCCCAGGGGGATAAAATTATAAAACCTATAATGTGCTGGAGAGAATATTTGTTGGTCCACGTAGATATTCATGCATGTGTATTATTATTATTATTTTTATTATTGAATAATAAAACCTGCAAGATCTTATCTTTTGTGATGATAAAATACCAAAAAACGAGGTACCAACTTTGGTGTGAACAACATGAATGATTTTTTTGACGTTTTGCTGACCGTGCATCTTAGTATATTTATCTCAGTAATTAACGAACTTTATGCACAAAATTTTTGTTTTACACTAAGTTTATTTCACACCTATAGATGTGATGATACCAGAGGCTGTGTAATGCAATTTTGACCTCCTGATGATGAGCACATGTGCTCGAAACATATAGAGGCATGAAATAAACTTATTGTAAAAGAAAAATTTTATGCATCAAGTTGGTTAATTACTGAGATAAATAACACGAATGATTTTTAAACATTGTCAAAATACATTTCATCGGCTGAATTTTTACAACTTGCCATTCTTCTGAAATGAAAATATACATCACATTATTGTTCACAGGTTGAAAGGTGATCCCGATATGGTTTTATATATCGGGCTGGCTTAGTTACGTGTCGAAGAATGCAGTAATTTAACATATGAAAAAAGCATTTAGTTCGCTCGTCTTAAATTATACTGGATGCACGAGGAATACATGGAAAATATTTGATCAAATATGAGATCAATCTTACTTCATTCCAGTTGCATATAAATATACTAAAATCTTGAAAATAGTTGAGGTACGTCTTCGCAAGTGTAAACCAAATATTACTCTATTCGGTGTATATCGCGACAGGTTGAATCTATGCGAAGAGCTTGTGTGTGCCTATAGTATTATAATAAGTGTAAGACCATTTCTTAGTCCAGCCCCATTACAATAAGATATCCTGGATGAATTGAAACTATATCCGACAAATTATAGCAAATATATAAAAATTTGTATTACATTTCAATCAAATATGTTTCTGTCATCTACCATTTAGTAAATTAATGTCATACTTTTTTCTGACAGTTTCAGTAAAATTCTATATGTTTGTATTCATTAATACGCTCATCCAGCTCCCAAGAGTAATTTCCGAAACATGTAGGTCTGCTGGATTTGAATGAGTATTTTCCTAAATATGCACAAATAGATTTGTATTAAAATGGGAGAATATATATATATATATATATCTTTGACATTACTCCACTCATTTACTTTACTTTGTTTTTGATGCATGAAAACAAATATTTTAACAAATGGAAAAACAAATCCTGTCCCACTCCTTTACATTATAATGTCCTGAACGTATGTAAAGTAGGTGGGAGATCCTTTCGTAGGTTTGAAATTTATTTGATTTTTACAAACACAGATGTGCAAATGTTAAACCTAATCAACAGAAGCGAGAAACACTGCTCAAAACGAGTGCTCAAGCAGAAATATTTATAAATTCTATCCGAAAGACGGCCGGCCGCTTCTAATCTTGACTTGGACGAAGCTGTACTGACAGATTTTTGTGGGTTTTCTCCGTCGCTTCAGGCAGATGGTAGAAGGTTATCTTAATCCCAGTCTAGTTTAGCTTATCTGAAATTAGGCTGCGGCCACTTCCATTTCAGTTCCTTGTCCACTATCGTCCAACATTTCCACTTTGCAGTGTTTCCTCATAACCTTGTTAAATCAGCTCTAAAGCTTAGTGTGCTGAAGAGACTCGTACACTAACACAGGGTTTTTATCAATAGTAAATTTTTGTAGCGAAATATTTCTGGATTTACATTCTAGAACTACCTGAAACATTGGCATAGACTCTTCTTTTCTAGCCTTTCGAGGCGTATATCGAAGTTATAATATTAAAAAGACTGTGACCGCCTCTTTGCGGATCTTCACTCGCTGACTATAAACGTGATCACCTTCGGATTTAATTTGACGACGGAGACCCATGGAGCTAAAAGCAGCATCTGAATCGCATATAAACTTATCGGCAAGAATCAGGCAAATTTGGATCTTAACTATATCTGCACATATAATTTCAATCATGTACGAGGTCTGTATGCGATGGGAGGATAATATTAAGACAGATCATAAAATGTAGGATATGAGGGTGACAAATGGTTTCGTCTGTTTAGGACACGAACGTACTGTGCGCTGTCTTGTAAAGGGTAATATACTTGCGAGACCTATCAACGTCTGTGAATTTCTCGACTAGATGAGATGCATTTAGCATATTAAGAATAACTGCGCACCATAAAGTTAACTAGCATTTGCTGTTTGTTGAAAACATCTGATGAAGTCATACGGACCGAAACGACTGGAATGGGTTTCATTAACTATCGTTTGTGTAAACCGCTCATGTAGGAGTCCGTCGAAATAAGTCTATGTTACTTTGGCTGGTTTTGATTATACACTTATGGGAAAATGCTTCAGCGTGTTCATTCACTTCAAGCCCTGAATAACACGTAAAGCTGTGACCGTGTTTTACCGAAAGCGGCAGCATCGCGGCGCTCGATAGTGATCTCGGTCTGCCTGCGGAGGGGAAGCTGGTGGAGTCCGGGAGTACCGTGCCGTATCTGTCGCAAGGTATCGGTCTCAGCATCTGGTGTTCGTTTAACGTGCCAACGGATCACATGAAGCAGGAAACAAGCTCAGTGCAAGAACGTGTGTATGTGCCTGCAGTAAGCAGTATTACCATTTATGTCCTTGCTGATAATCGATTTTAACCTACGATATCCGCGATTTCTTCAGTGTTTCTGCTTTCAGGAATGTGATTGCCATCCGTTCCCAAAAGCTCTTTCATTCCCTGTCTACTTTTCATTCATTTTACCTTCAAAAGCACGATGTTTGCCATACGTGCCATCTTTTGTACCCTACAAGAATTCTAAATCTTGCTAAGAGAGTGCATTAATGTGTTTCGTAAAATTTTGACAGCCAGTATAAATTGTTTTTCTACACATCTTGAAGTGACTGATCTTCCTGTTTGAACCGATTCTGTTCTCTGTACAATAGTGTTTTAAATCAATTTTAGGTTTTATCGGACTAAGAAGAAGGGTTTAATTATTTTCGTACTCTTTCATTGCGAAATGTAGCCCGTTTTCTCAGTCTCTTCGATACTTATGCTATAGGTTAGACGACCGGGGAATCGGAGATCGATTCCCGGTGGAGGTGGAGATATTTCTCCTCTCCACATTGTTCAGAGAGACACTGACACCCACACACCTTACACTCTCAAGGGCTCTGGAAGCGTCATTCTTGGGTAATGTCAAAGTGCAACTTAACCACACATCCTTGTAGGGCCGAAGTTTGAAAAGACTACAGCAATACACTCCCACTCGTCTGTAAGTCATTTCCAGCGCGGTGTTTAATCAGTAAAACACGTTGCCCGTTTGTTTACTTGTAGCCATGCAACTGTGTACATTGTTTCATTTTGCGTGAGAAATTCCTCTGTACACACTGTATTGTATTCAGGGTACTTGGCCTTATCCCACTACCGAAGGAATCTCCTCTATCTCTCCTTCTATTAGGGATAATGTATCTATATATCATTAAAACGCATGCAAGTTACATGTAAATGATACGCACCATCTTTGCTACTACCACGCCCTAAAAGAATTATTTACAGTTTTCATTTTGACATTGCCTATCGTCTGAAATCATAGTTAACAGCAACTTTAAAGTTTAGGCCTATATAAAGCGAACGGAAATGTGGGCCTAAAGATTTATGACCGTATTTGGCAGACGCATTATAGTTTATTTAATGGCGCTGTTACACATGCACCACTGCATAACAGATCGACCTAGAGTGGGTAAGGATTTGAAGGAAGGTGGTTCTCATCTGTTTAAACGTAGGTCTTGCTATTCCGAAATTTTCCTGAGGTGAATATTTAGAACTACGAATATCTTTGTGAAAATAGGTGGCAGATTTGAACCATGAAATATAAGAATATTGCTGGATCGTTGCCACGTAAAATTTCTGTGCTTATGCTAGTCTCTCTGTCGTCTAACTTCACAATGATAACAGTTTCTCTAGAACTTTAACAAATACAGATCATAACTTTATATTTACTGTCTCTTCAATTGTTTTTCGTATTTATTTCCCTTCCTTTCACTTTCTTGCTTTGCGTTTCTGTCATTACTTTTTCATTTCGCTTTTACCACATGTCATCCCTTAGGCTATTCGCTTTAAAATGTCCATGGCAAATTATGTTTCATTGTTTTACTTGAAGAGATTGTCAGTTTATAAGTTATGTAATGTCAATATTATTTGAAATAAATACAGTTATAGGCAGTTGGTGGGATGTCAAAGGCTGGGGAAAACCGAAGTGGGGAAGAAACGTATATCCCAATGCCACTGGACTACCACGAATTCCACATGGACTGCCGCACGATTAAACTCGGGCTTCCACGGTGGAGGAACCGGCGACCAAATGCCTCAGCCATGCCATGGTCCAAGATGAATGATATTACGCAAATACACTCTGTGGCTTATTCAAAGAGAATGCATTGTCACAAACGCCTGTCGGCGGTAGTCGAATCTGCACGCGTAGAATTCCATATAACTCATTGTGTTGGTAACCATTGGTTTGGGGAGGGATGGCGGTATCGCAATGTAGCGTTACAGTATCTAAATAAGAGCTTTTTTGTCTCATGATACTGCAGAGGGGGATTTGCTCGGAGCCCTGTCCGTTAGATCGTGCTGTATCGGCCGCCAGCGCTCGAGCATGCCCTATCGTTGGATCTGTCTTAATGTGAGACAGGCCGTGCCTTACTTCCCGTTCACACGAACAACATCGATTTGTGTTAGCTCATTTCGTACTTGAATGCTTAGATTTAGCTTAATATTTCCCAGAGAATTGCAGCTGAGACAAGGTTTATTTAATTTCCTACTAGATTAAACGAAACCACTAGCTCAAGTTTATCCTAATCATTTCCTGAAATATTATAAGATTTTGCTATGAGAACGGTAAATCGGAGGCGGAAATTACTAATGTTTGCACTCGGGGCTACTTCAAAGATGTTGGACGTTTTCCTCCGTGTCCTGTAGCAAAAAAAAATTGACAGAAAATTTTGTAACAAATATAATTGAAAGCAAAGGAACTCTCTCACGCTGCTTTGTATTCTGCTTCAGGTCAAGTTATCCTACTACACGCCGTCACGTTATAGGTTTATGGCGGCGGTAGAGGTATTTATGTGAACACGAGTAACTAACCTGACACCCCGGCTACTTTATGGCCGGTCAAGGGTGTCCTGATTCCCATTGACTAAGAGTCTGTGTGGACCCAAGTCTCGGTCTCAGGGTTTTGGAGGAGAGAAAATATCTTGCCCATCCTGGGATTCGAACCCCGTTTCGTCAAGTCCGTAACCCAGTCTCTATAAGACTACGGTATCCCAACTGCAGTTACCAATCCGTTTCACACTAAAAAAAAATAATTTCATTTCTCGTCAAAGGTAAGGCTACGCATATTTCAAGGCGTCCCCATGCCATAACTTGGGGGCAGCCGTCTGGATCACTCCGTTGTCTCTATTCAAAGAAACGCATAAAATAATTATTTATCCTAAAGAAGTGAAACTTTGAGGGTTCAGTACGGCCCTAGAATGCAAAGAAGCTTGGTGCTTTCATGAGGAATGTTCGCCACTTAATATCTCATGATTGTATACCTGTTTAGTTGTTACTGTCATATTTCAAAAGGCGCCTTTTTATTAATCTCTAGCATGACAGAAACTTCTCTCTCACGAATATTAACTACTTCTGCTCTAGAAAACTTTGTATGTAATAAACCCAGAAAATAGAATAAACTGTCGCTAGCTACCTATCAAAGAAAGTCATGTCTATCGTCCTGCTAATGCCAGAAACGAATTACTAATAACAACGTAGCATGAAGAGAGTTAAATATCAGGATGAAATTTTGGAGACTTAATGAGCTGACCCTACTAATGATTTTTGCGTCTTTGATTTATTACGAGCCCAGAATTAGATGAAATTCTTTCCTACTCATGCAGACTACAAGGTATGCAGATCGAAGCATGCATAGCGAGAGCAACAGGGACTTTTGACTTCGTTCTGCACTTGGTGTTTCTCCCCATTTCCACTACAGCAATACCAATGCAGGGTATTACTGCACACTGAAACTCACTTTGTGAAGCTAATTACACTAAAAGCATTGCACTCCTCGTAGTCATATTTTTGTAATACTCTTTCCTTTTTTGAATCGTGTCAGAAACACTGAATTTTCTTTGCTGGTCTGCAAGCAGGCGAAAGAATTGGACGCACTTCGCATCAAGACTGACAGACCTACAAAACACTCCAGTTCAAGACTGCGCCATTTAGAATACTTACTGCTTAAGTTACAGACAATGACATCTGTATTTTATATTATGCAGCCTGCAGACTTTCCCAGCGTTCAACAACAAATAAATTTACATTTGAACTTTGTGTAAATTACTATTTCCGAGGCATTTTGTCCACTACATTTAGCCAATTATGGATAAGGTGAAATTTTGTAAATTTAACAAACAAATTTGCTGAAGGCCTCGTACCAGATTTATTTGACATATATGAATAAGGTTACTTAGGCATGACTTTTCCAATATGCGCCCCATTAGGCAGTATGAGAAAATACCACATAAAATTTATTGAATGGAATTTTGTATTTTTTTAGCAAATATTAAGTAAATGATAAGAGTTAAATAATATTAGGGGAAACATTTTCCCCTTGGTTACATGGGTAGTATGGTACACTGTTAATAACTCGTCCCAACTTTGTAAAAACTCGGTACTTGTCTAATACGAAGAAATACTTCCTGTGGGGTGGAAAAGTTAGTTGTCCTTGTGTTGAAAGCCCTACTATAAGGAAGAGTTTATTGCTTTTTATTGCACCACGCGTAGTAATTTTACCATAATTTGGTAAACAGCTTTTATTGAGAGGGTGGTTATAGTTTAATTTTAAGTTAAGATATGTAGCATATATGTGACAATACAACTGGGAAGTAACAATGTTCGATGTGCCTTCAGTTTCAGAGGAAACTTACATCAAATTTGTAAGTTGTTATTGTTGTTGTTGTTTTTGTTGGGTCAAGTTGGCATAATTCCTACGGGCAAGTTGGCTCACTGTACCAACTTTCCCCGCGAACATCATTGCAGGGTTTTGTGAGTTTTTTATTATTTTCTTTATTTCAATTCTCTTTTAATAAGTATAATTATGACAATAAAAATTTAAAAGCAATCATTTCTCCGATGTAAGTGTTAGAGCAGGTAGAGATGTTACATTACTTCTGTAGTAAAACCAACCAGATGCATCAATGTCTCAAATTTATTTAATTGGAGTAACACTTTCTATGTTTCGGACGGTCTTTCCGTACATCATCGGGAGTTAAAGACAGTACGTATGCCTGTTGGAGTATGTACTGTGTTTAACTCCAGATGATGGACGGAAAGACCGTCCGAAACATGTAGGGTGTTACTCCAATAAAACAAATTTGATACATTAATGTATCTGATTGGTTTTGCTATGCAAGTATATTACGATGCACGGCCCTATGAACGTCAAATATGTTGAATTGCCTAGAATATATGGTGATAACAATTACATAATATTATTTTGTAGACCCGTTTCGCCGCCGTATGAGATACTGCAGTAAAACCTCTGAGAATGGTACAACAGGAATTTCACAGTTCCGAACTTCAGTATAGGGTACAATGAATCTCGCCAAGTGAACGATATACAAATGCCCAGGGAACTGAAACAAAAAGTATGCCGTATTTCTAATTCTGATAAATTTGTCTATAAATGAAATTAAAATTCCTTGCACCATTTAAAGTACAGAAGTCAGTAACATTTAAAACTAGGCTCAAGGATAATTTATGTATAGGTGTTCAGTGATGCTGTAAATGAAATCTTGGAAGATTTTATCAGATGTGTGTCAGACTTATGCTATTGCTTGTCTGCAAGCGAAGTATGAATGTTTGCTTTAAGCACGCAGTAACTCTCAATACAGAGTTTCCTGAAGTGTGGACTGATATGAAAATTGTGGGCATAGAATGAATTACATAGTTACTGAAAAGGCCAAAGAACTTTTTCTCAGCGCGAACCTGAGGAGACAAACATCGCTAGAGAATCAAGTTTCAATAAGATTCAAGTTGCGACCGTTTTGTTATTTGGAAGACATGCTTGATCTTCTGAATTTTGGACCGGCAGATATCTGGAGAAGGGGTGAAACAGGTGTAACAACTGTCCAGACAAATGGGAGGATTTCCGCGCGTCGTGGATTCTAAATGGCAGACTGGTGTCCACTGAAGGCGGAAAATTAGTGATTTTGGCCCTGGGTGTTTCCGGAATGGAAAACATATTTCCTCAATTTTTCATCTTACGCAGGACATAGTTTCGTGGCCATTTCTGGAATGATGCTCATGCATTTAGCGGCGATGATGCTAATCAAAACAGATGGATGAAAGAAGAATTATTTTATTTTTGTGTGTTTTTTTTCTTACGTGGAAACTTCAAAAGAAAGACCAGCAGATCTTCTGTTAGATATTCGTGATTCGCATTTGTCAATTGCTGCTCTTGAATGCATAAAGGATAACGGTGTGACGGTTCTCTCCTTCCGCCTCACTCTAGCCACAAGCTGCAGCCGCTTGACAGGAATGCCTACGGGACATTCAAAACCTATGTCAATCGTGCATGTGACGCATGGATCACAAACCGCCCAGGACAAAGGATGGCCATCCATGATCTACACGGCTTCATTAACGCAGCTCTCAAACTTGCAGCTACTCCTGCAAATATCAAGGCAGGGCTTTTGTTTATTGACTTTTTATCCTACACCAGAGACGTCTCTCCTAATTAGGAAATTCTGTCATCCCACGTAACACAGACAGCAACTCCGCCCACAAGGAAAGCAATAAAAGGAAACAATGTACGTGTCTCCCCTATCGATTCCGCAGTACCAGGCACTTCCAGCATTCATTATCCCGATCCAGGTCCTTCCAAAAATGCGTGTGCTGAACCAAAGCCTCCGTCAAGCATATCGTAAAGGCCTGAACTTCTCCATCCTTTTCCTAAAGCTGTAAGACGGAAAACAATAGGACACAGCAAAAATAGAATAACTACAGCGATTCTGAGATATATGCCCGTGAAAGCAGCCTTGCGCAATATACAGAAATCGAAAGAAGGAATAAAACGTAAAGGAAATCAGGAAGGGATAAAAAGGAGCCTGTTTAATAAACCTTCTAAGTATTGAAACAGTAAGTATGCATGGACAGTTACTCAAAACATGTAGCCGGAGAAACGTGGGTTCAGTGTAGCCAGTACTAAATATAAGCAAGTGGCAAGTGGGCTGTTCGTGTTCCTGAGGGTACATTTGCCTCACTTCAAATTCGTATGCATTAGATGAAGATCTCTTTAGTAACGTATTTCACTTCCAGTGTCATTTTTGTGGCCATTCTTATTTTCATATTCATTGTAAATCTATTTTTATAAGTGATTAAATATTTGACAGCCATCTCTGTTGCCCCACGGTGTTTTTGGACGACATTCAATATCTTATATTACATATGTGCCAAAGCACCCCATGCTATGTGTCAACCTACCCGCTGTAAGGAGCGAGTTAGCACACATGCATGCGTTAGTCTCTGATGCTTGGATTTGTTTCTGAAATTGCCTTTTGTTTATAATCTCTTACAAATACCTACTCTCAAAATAAACATGCAAAGTATGCCGTCCTCTCTTCTGTATCTATTGTATAGAAATTTTGAAAAATTAAAACTAAAATCTATGTCAAATAAACCTGGTCCTCCTTATGCATTTCCATTATTTTTAACGGTGATTGCTGCGGGTACGAGATAGCGTCACGACCCCATGTCGTATTTTATCACTTTTTCCCCTTGTCCGCGACTCTCTTTGGTAGAGTTTGCTCCTCTGGTGTTTGGTAGAAGGGGCCCCTAGCGGCATATGATCAGTTTGGAATTTGGGAATTATCGTTCTGGTATTTCTCGGTTAAACATTTAGTTCTGATGTTGATAACGGCTGTCCTCACTAAGGCAGTGTGGAAAGTGCTTAGCTGGGTTTTCACATTCGCTTTGCTGGAGTACCCTCACTTCACTCGTGCTAGCAACTACTGATTTTTATTCTCATACGATAGTTAAATAACATATTCAAGAAGGCAACTGAACAATGTAATTTGACTACATTCACTGGAAAACTAGTAACTGCCTCTGTTCATTGGCCTGCTACAGGCAATATGTGCCAGATGCTCTCTTTCCCCCCATCCATAGTTTCTAACGTTTTAAAAATTTTCAAACTTTTCACCCGATTATTTGATGGTGAGCAGTTTATCTTACAACGCTTACCTGTGGCTAGTAGAATCAAGGCCATCATGTAATACATCTTCCGTACTTGTTTTCTTCCCTTTTTGTTATTTTGCCTCTGCAGACCAAGGTTCGGCTACGATCACCACCAGCGACTACCTCACCAAAGACGACCTCCTATCCCCGATATCTCTCTCTACTTTAGTTAACCAACTTCCGGTCAGCAACAAAATGCAAAATAATTTCCTGGTTGACATGCACTAAGTCAGCAGTGGCTAAGCCTTGCATCTCATATACAAAGAAAGGAATAAAAATAATGTTTGCACTACAATATACCAAAGTCATATAAGGAACAATTTAGTTATGAGGTAACCAGAGGCTCACTCTGTCCAATATAGAGCTCAAAAAGCTGTCTGTTTTCAAACAATACTGTTTCTGTGACAGAACAACCGATTTCACTTTTACTCAATTGTGCCCATTTTCACTGCCCAATAAGTTTGGAGTGCTGCAGAGTTTAGTCTTACGCTACACAAAAAAGAATAAAACTAACAAATAAGTTAGTGTCACGAATGTGATGTGTCTAACAAAGAAGCGTGGTTAGAACCTTCGTCTGAGCAGTGTAATTTTTTAATAATGTCGAACTAATTAATCGGCAATAATATATTCACATTTTAGTCTTCTTTCTGATTGCTGTGCGGTGAAATAGTTAAATATTCCGACATTTCGGAGGGCTCTGCTACCTCTATCTTAGGGGGACTGACTTGGTGTGGGGCGCGATTTTGCGCTTCCGTCCAGACCGGAACTGCGGCCCACCCAGCCTCCTATACAATGGGTACCGGGTCTCTTTCCCGAGGGTAAAGAGACCGGGGCGTGACGTTGACCACCCACACCAAACTAGCGCCGAGGTTAAAGAAAGAGTAGAGCTATACCTCTATTCGTTGCCTGTTCTAGGGTGAACTTTACCTTTACCTTTACCTTTACATAAAACACCAACCCTGAAGGTGGCGGCAATACATTCATCCGAAGTGACGCATCATTTAACTGCTCAGTCATTCAGAAGACTGAAAGACGACTGTCACATCATCAACAAGCGACGTGAAACCTGGAAACATATTGTGAGAATATATTTGCCTCTCTTGGATCAACTCTTCCAATGAATTCTATCGGGTGTCTCAGATTAGTTCCTCGTTTCGCCTTAATTCGCCTTATAGTTTTTTCTTGTAAAACCTGGACGATGTGTGGGCCTATCTGCAAGGTATTAGACAAAGCATACAGTGTCACACCTTTCTCAGAAACACGAAGAAACAAACTGTTACAAATAGCCAAATAGTCCTTTTTCCGGAGAGCTAAGAAATGTATTCTTCACGTAGCATGCAAACCAAAGTTTACACCTTTATAAAACTTATCCTTTTGCTTGTCTGCACAAACTATGCAGTTTGTTTGTGCAGTACATCAGTCCCAAACTCCTGCGTCTAACGACTCTGTGATCGCGTCTTCTTTATCTTCGTCCTGCAGGTAGATATTCTCTCATCTCTGAAGTCAAAGTTGTGGTATAGTGCTAGAACTTCTGCTTCGTGTTCAGTAATGCCAAATTCGAGTTTTGGCCGGGAAATAACATCATTTTTCTCTTTACCATTCCCATGAAAACTGTAGGATAATACCAGAGTATTGGCCACGACCGCATTCTTTCACATTCTTTCAGTTTTTTGTTCAGTAATTATCATCCACTCGATGCTACAGAGTCCGATCTTCAGAGATCGCTGTTAAACAAATACATATTTTTGGACACTTTTGTCCATCCTGTCCATCTACGTGGCTTTTCCGTCTCTTCCTTTGTATAATAATTTCTGCAACTACAAAAGTCTCATGGATGACAGAATTGTCAATTATAGTGTTTAGCGTAAGAGTTTGAAGATTTCATTTCCGTTGCCTCTTCTTCTTGTACATCTACCACTCAATGGAAATACCCCATTAATTCATTTTAAGGTCTTCGCTTTTGTGGGATGTTGGGAGGCGTTATTTGATAACAAACTACCAACCAGAGCTATGGAATATAGCAGAAGATCGAAGACCATTAGTACAGCAGCGGAAGCCTAACGTCTCGCATAATGTATTTTAGTATTGGTTTCGCTAATATTTTCAATATTTTCATGTACACCTTATACAATGTCAGGTAACATTATAGTTTTCTTCAATATTGCTAATATTTTCTGCAACAAGTTTACAAAAGTGCCCCCACAATTAAATACAAATTATTATGAACGGATTCTTAGTCTAAGAAAGTTCTTTCAACTTCAGAATATCGAATAGTATTTTTTCCCACGATAATTGCACACAGACTTAAACAAATAGGAAATATCTGAGGACAGGTATTGACGATACATTGGATATTTAATTGGTGACAGAAGAAAATCAAGTTAAAAATTTAATTACAGTTGAAGGCCTAAGGTACCGGATCTACGAGTGACGGTGCAGAAACTTAAATGATATATATCGGCAAGTGAGGGAATCGCAGTTTATTGTTCTACGTCGAATGCATTTAATCCTATCTGTTGTTGAGCGGCATACCTACAGCACAGTCGCTATTATAAGCCTATATAGTAGCATAAGACTGGTGTTTGACTTCCACTAAGTATGGTGCGTGCTTTGTATATTTACATGGCCAGAAAGTCACTACTGCTTGGTGCTGTGTTTGCACTTATGGATGAGTTTACTTGTTCGAGTGCTAGCCTGCCCGCCGTACGGTAGCAGCATACACAACTAGCAATACCGCTACTATGCTCTAGGGATTCACAAACTGCAGCTCAACAGAGCCGCAATTATTGTTCTATCAGTACACGGGACTGCATTCACTCAAGAGTTGCTTACCTTGCGGTCGTAATTGAGATGATCTGCATATACATGAGAGATATTTTGCTTTAAGTATTTCTCTTTAACAAAAGAACAAGTACGCGTCTCTTAGTGTAAAAACGATTCATTAATTGCAAGGGTGTGTAACAAGGTGACGTGAAAGTTCTTACGCTGAGGGACTTTGGTAGCCGTATTCAAGAAAATTTTCGGAACACCTAACACAGGAACAAAGATTTCGAAATCTAAATCTCACTAGTTTGAAGCAGCATTAACCACAGGACCGAGATGTTTGGTTTTGCAGATAAAATTGACTGTACATATTTCTTGGATTACGTATTTAACTGTGCGAACTAACCCTCTACAAGCCTGGACACGCCCTTAGGGCTCCAGGAGGTTGAGGCTGCCATAATTTCTAGACAAACGTCACGTTAGGGTGGTAAGGTTGTCAGTTCTATGCAACGGCCGTCTTTACTCTCAGATGATAACCCTGGTACTCATTTCTGTTAGAAGCTGAGTCAATCCCAATGCCATAGTGCGGCCGGAAGGATTAAGTCAACGAAAAATTTAATGACCCCATCGGAAAATGAACCCGCAATGCCTCAACCACCTGCCTCACTACGTACCCTGCTCAACTTTGTTTCTAGTTGAAAAATTAAAATAACGTCGAATTGGATTTGGTTATGAATGGCGAATTTTCATAAAAGTGCGAGAAGACTGTAGTGGCCTGGATGATCTGAGGAAAAGTAAGAAAAATTTAATTAGATTATCCAGCTTCCAAGCCGGAATTCTGAGCCCAGGACCTTCCAGTCCTAAAGCATGAAGGCCATCATTCATTCGCGAAATTGTCAGTAAACTCTAATACCATTGTTTTTTAATATGGCTGTTTTCTTCTTTATTTAATGATGCTCTTTCGACTTCAATACAATGCCTGTATGAAACTCAAACTGACATAATTTTCAACGTGCGATTTGAAGGAGACGCAAAGTAAGGGTGTAAGGTCAGCTTTAAATTGAAATATCCCTGCCTGCCACGATGGTCTACAGAAGACCACGAGTATTTCCAGTTAGATTAGTCGGTATACAGGAAGGAATTCGAACCTGGGATTTTACAGGTTTGAAGACGGAGTGCAAAAAATAAATTCCCACTGCTCTTGTTCATGGAATGTAGCCATGCTATATCGACCAGAAAATTCAATTTTAAATACCAAACACAAATTCTTAGTCAGTAAATAAACACATATGATTAAATCGTCTTAAATTCTGGCAGTTTGTATAACTTCAGAATCTGCATGTCAATTTCTTGTGATCAAAAACAATTATTCCTTGTTTTCTCTGGTTAGTGTATAAATTTTAAATTATGCTTACTGGAAGAAGAAATTAAACGCATAAATGTTACCCAATATTTTTACTTTGGACCATTTTCTTGCGGCCCACGCGGATAAAATGAGATATTTTCGAAAATTAATACCTACCCATTTTCGGCGAATAAATAAATAAATTACACCCGCGCTTGATTTCAGGCTCCCGCCACGAAGAAGAAGAAGAAGAAGAAGAAGAAGTAGAAGAAGAAGAAGAAAGCTGCCCTCTTCTGGGTTATTGCGCAGTTTTCAAATAATACCCCACGCACATTCACTCCATACTGATTTATTAAAATTTTGAAATCCTAAATCGCAATAATGAATCTTCTTTTACATCAAAGGAAACAACCTTTTAAAGCCTAGTGCTTATTTTATGTGCCAACAGTTTAAAAAACAAAAATTCCATACTCTGCCCACAAAGTGCACTTATGTGCTTGGTGTTGTTCTCAGAACAAACAGTGATTATTTACGTATACAACATTAACTGACTGTGTTTTTGTAAAAGAGACCAGGTATGTTTAGTGCGCGGTGTTACCCGAGTGTTTAAATGCGATTCTGGTTAAAGCCAGTCTTTAAAGCGGCCCTTGGCATTTTCGATATCGCTCTTTTAGAAGTATTAATTAGGAAAATGAGATTAAATAATTTTACATAATATCTATATATTCTTATAATACTTCAAGTTTGCTCCATAAACATGAGGTAGCCGTAAAGAATTGAAGGGTTCATTGCATTTAATAAAGTTTCTGTTTTCTTGCGGCAGGTTTTTCCCACATGACTCGAAAACAAGGCCATAATCCAGCCTTCCTATTCAAGGAAATTACAGGGCCTGAGACTATACCGTTATTTACACCAAACTATAAGAAACATTCGCTGAAGTTATACTAATACAGTTACTTTCGAAAGAAAGTAAATAATATAGGAGACAATGTCGTGGAACTAGAAAAGTTGCCTTAAAGCTGAGAATTTAGCAACAAATTCCACTACAACTCGAGCCTGGTATGGGGTCATATCCTAGACCTTTTATATGGACATTACAATTTCATTCTTAAGTTAAGCCCTAAGAAAGAAAAATATATTTTAGAGGGTCTTTGATTGACAGCTAAAATATATTGCTTTCAGTGAGGACCATATAGCTTTCGGGGCTCAGATTGACGGCCTCGGCAGCTGCGCCGCCACAATTTGTAAATCCCTGCTGTAGCAACAAGACTGAGACAGGAGACGCTAGCAGCACGAGCAATTAAGATCTGTGTTTCACGATGATGATGTTGGTAATAATGTGCGGTTATGTTTGCAAGTGTAAATTTCACAGACGCTTACTTATATTTGCTTTACTAAAACATACTGGCCAAGCGTACTGGCTACACATACGAGTTAAAGACATACAAACAGGTAAAACCATGTAAGTACTCAGACTTGGTGTGCTGTTATTTCATACACAGAGGCTTGCGATTCATACTTAACCAACTGGACGATTTTAGAACGTCCATTAACATAACATTCTTCTAAACCCTTTTGTTTTCAACACACAATTCAAAGCTGAGTGATTTAAAGCCTTGAATAATTTGGTAATTAAGGACAGCTGTAGTCCTCTAACGAGATGCTTGTGTTACGGAGCCTACCGGTCTGACTGCCGTACGCGTTACCTGCTCACAAAGTATAGTTTTTTGTATGTCATTAATACGGAATTGTCAAAATGCTGTTGCCATTACCGACCCTGCACTTATTATTACTCTCTCATGTCAGTCGATTTACTTAATCTACGAAGTTTGAAAACTATAATTAAAAACTAAGTAATAATGAATATTTAATCGTAGGACTACAGTTTTTTATTGTCATTGTTTCTGGTGCATCATTTTAACGCAATTTTCTCGAATTTCATAGCTTCTTCCCTTGACAGCGGCGAAGGAACCACGTAGTTTGTGTGACTGCCATTTTGCCGCTAATGCTCAGGATGATCGAGAAAATGGTAAACAGGACACACGTCCTAACATGGCATCCAAACATGGTTAGGAACTCTTAGTCTAACGTACCTTCCTGAAGGTGGTGGTAAAAGGAAGAAATTTGGAGAGATCTGCGACTGTGTTCTAGTGTCATGACGGCAAGATATGCAAAGTAAGTTCGCGTCCTATTCCTAAACAACTTCTGCTACACCAGTGTATTGCCGCGAAACAATCTTGTTCCGTGAGTTGGACTGAGCCATGCCAACAATGCAACTGAACACTATAGGACCTTTCCCCAATTCACACAGAAAATTAAGGTAATATGAGTGGTTTCAGAGTTTCACATTTTCTGCAGTCTATTCTATAAAAGACATCAAAATGGCGTATCTTCAGTTAAAACATTGTTGCTCCTGTAACTCAAAGATTGGCATAATATATTCAGTATTTATAGCGCTGTGCAGAGAGCACGTTCATGACTAGGTGTCAAAGAACTTTAGTCACCACAGTCCTGTAACATGCCATGAACAAACAGCAGTTGAACCACTGAAATTCAATGCAAAACAGCAACCTTTACTAAAATGTATTGAAGCTTTCAGTGGGTAATGGAAACACTTTCTCCAGAGATAAACGGTCGGAGTGTGAAGCTGATTCCTCACATCAACCTAGTGACGAGTTTAAGCGTGGGTGGCTTGATGCAAGAACAACTTTAGCTGTAGGGTAAATTTTTATATTGCGCGACTTACTTGAGCTTGCGTGAAGAGGACGCGACGCTTCCGACGCTGCGCGAGCGGGAACTGCATGGGCTTGGTGTCGCCCGTCACACTGCACGTGGACAGACCAGACATGTTGCCCATGTTCATGTTCATGCCGGCTGTAGCGGACGAGCCCATGAGGCGGGAAACTGCGAAAAGCAGAATTGGATTTCATGAACTGAGACGCACACGGCAAGCCAAGTGTTCCACGAGTTCTTGGAGTCAAGCACAGGAAGGGTTCGTGGACCGACCTTTAGTTGTGGACTACTACATAAACCGGGGAACTCGTTATGCAGTTACATGCTGACAGATATACGTATGTGCATGGAAAGTGCCAGAAATGGACAATTTTAGCCCCTTCTGAAGCTTACTTTTTTTAAATAACCTGTTTTTTTACTCAATTAATACACCAACTAATGCACTTACATAAAAGTTACACATTAAAACACTAAAACTGCTCCGACATGTTTCGATCCTAAGACCATCATCAGGGAGCTATATTTTCCTTGCTAAAGTCACATTAAAAATAGTCACTGATTAACTCCTTTGTACTAATAGGGTGTTGTGGCTATTTTTAATGTGACTTTAGCAAGGAAAATATAGCTCCCTGATGATGGTCTTAGGACCGAAACATGTCAGAGCAGTTTTAGTGTTTTAATGTGTAACTTTTATATAAGTGCATTAGTTGGTG